>Ga0123353_10010460_pt1 | contig 12936 bp, 6 predicted proteins | sample TergutLab28metaG_3_FD_92763 | JGI IMG/M metagenome (GOLD analysis project Ga0123353, IMG submission 92763) | Labiotermes labralis P3 segment gut microbial communities from Petit-Saut dam, French Guiana - Lab288 P3 | ecosystem: Host-associated > Arthropoda: Insects > Digestive system > Gut ...
AGAATGAATTTTTGCTGGCAGCAGTGGCCTTCAACCTGAAAAAGGCGGTGTTTTTACCTTCCCCATAGGATAGGTGCGTCCTGTGTCCGGAAAGTGACAAATTTATCGGTCAAACAGGGAAAAACAATCCCTGATTCGCCTTGGAGCAAGCAAAAGGCATAGCCAAAATGCCCAAAAATGAAACAAATTTAACTCCGCAGGCTTTGTGCAACAGCCTTGAGTTAAGAAGTTTACTCATTTATGGAGAATTTAGACTATGCAAAAGATAAAATCTTGGGTAAAAGTGAAACTGAGCTTGATGTAATGTCGGATAAACTGACAGTCAATGCCTAACTGATACCTAAACAAATTTAGGGTAGCTGTCAGATTAGATCGTGACTTTCACAAATAACCGCTCCTTGCTTGCCCATTTACCATCTACCCATTAACTATTCTTGCCTCCCTACCGGTTTTCTAGCTTCGATTTTTCCGTAGGCTTCGCAGACGGCAGAAACGATGTTTTTCGCGTCTTCTTCGGTGTTATACCGCCCATAGGATATTCGTATTGACGATTTTGCTTGCTGCTCGTTCAGCCCCATTGCAAGAAGAACATGAGACGGTTCGTCTTTGCCGGAATAACAGGCAGAACCCGTGGAAACGCAAATGCCTTTCAAGTCCATCAGGTGCATCATAGCTTCGCCGGAAGCGTTGAGGAAAGTGACGCTTAATATTCCGGGCAGCCGTTCAGTATTTTCTCCGTTGAATCTTATACCGGAAATACCCGCTCGGAGGCCTTCGATGGTTACCTTGACAAGCGCATCCTTCTTTCTTTCTTCACTGGTCATTATGGTAATGCTTTCTTCAAGCGCAGCACCTAAAGCGACAATCCCCGCAACATTTTCTGTCCCAGCACGTTTTCCGTTTTCCTGTTTACCGCCGAATATTAAACTTGGCAAGGTCACGCCCGACTTTACATATATAAATCCCGTGCCTTTCGCTCCGTTGAATTTATGTGCGGAAGCTGTTAAAAAATCCACTTGCAAATCGTTAACATTCACGGAAATATGCCCAACCGCCTGCACCGCGTCAGCATGGAAAAGCACTGTGCGCTCTCTCAGAAGTTTTCCAATCTCTGCTATTAGTTGAATTGTACCAACTTCATTATTGGCGAGCATTATCGAAACGAGTTTCGTTTCAGGACGCAACGCCGCTTCTACACCAACAACCGAGACAATTCCATCGCCGTTTACGGGCAGATATGTTACGGATACACCGCGCTGTTCGAGAGCATGGCAAGCATTTAGCACGGATGGATGCTCAATAGCAGAAGTGATGATATGAATAGGTTGTTCTTTATAGAGTGCCGCTATACCTTGCAGTACCCAACCGTTGCCCTCTGAACCACCGGAGGTGAAAACTATTTCGGAAATTCCTGCGCCGATAGCGTCGGCTACTTGGTTTCGGGATTGCTCAATGGCGCGTTTTGCCTTTGCACCGAACGAATATTGATTTGAGGCGTTACCGTATTGTTCTTGCAAATACGGAAGCATTTTTACAAGAGCCGATTCGGATATTTTTGTTGTTGACGCATTATCGGCGTAAATCACGGGTTCATCTCTTTTTTATTCGGAAACTTTCCTATTCTACAAATTCACCGTGTGAATTTCTTCTTTCAAACCTTCTCTCATGCCATCTTGTTATATACCATAACATTGTCCCCTTAGTGAAAGAGAGTGCATCCTTGTAACTTGAAGTCTTCGGCTTTTTCGAGCAATTCATCAACGGTAACATCAAGATAAGCCGCAAGGCAGGATATACAATAGAATTGCGTTGTTTTTTCGTTAATCAGTTTCATAGTCAACGCGATCGCAGTTTTATCGGGCGTTTCTTCACAAATGTTGCAAATTTTAGGTTTGTTCCTCATTTATAACCACCATTTCCCGCATCAACGGGGAACTTAAAATGATTTAATCCTCATTTGTATATCTTACCTTATAAGTAGCAAAACCAGTATTTCCGAACATACCGGGGTTGATAATCTTCATTTGCCGCAATACGGTTTCTTGCATACGCTTTGCTGGCTGCAAGCAATATTTGTCAAATTCCTGTTTGAATTTTACATCTTGAATCAGATTTATGTCGGCGTGTGGAAAAAATAATTTTAAGTACGCTGTGCAAAGGCGCATTACCGATTCCTGCTCTCTTCCCGATGTGTCTCCCGATTTTGCACTAACTTCAACAAGGCTTTCTACAAGTCCGCGATAACGCATGGTTTCTGCCGGACTGCGAAGCAGATGCATAATCTCCGTAAAATACTCAGTATTCAAAGCCCAACCGTTGATGAACATTCGCGGTGAAAGCGGAGGGATATATTGCCCAGGAACAAACCCGTGTATGCGCTGTATAAACGCACTGTCACGGAAGATATCAGGCAGTTCACGCAGCATATCTTTTGAAGCGTCCATATCTTCCATAGCTATGTTCCCCAAGAATATGATTCCCGCTTCACCGTCAACCCGCGTTTCGCCGACTGTAGCAAAGCCGTCTTCCATATAACCCTTGAGGATACCGCCCATTTCTTTATCATTTGCAAAACTTATTGACTTGACTTCATCAATCGCGACAAAATCGTTAAAGGTTACAAGTCCTTTTGCTCTCACCCCCGAACGTCTGTCCAAAAACAGCATTGTACGACTGACGTTACCGCCGCTCATGAGCCACCCGTATTTTCCGATTTTTCCGAAAATATACGACTTCCCCGTCTGCTGTGGAGCGAGTTCGATTAAGTTGATACGCGGTTGAATAAACGGCAGTAATCGAGTAAGCATTGTATGTTTTGCATTCCAAACGTCGTATTCAAGCCACCCTTGCCGTGCGAAGCCGTCGGGATTATAGTCAATAGCTCCAAGAATTATATTCATCCATTCCTCGGTTTCAAAATGGGTTCTTGCTTCGCAGAACGCACTTAAATCCACCTCATACGGGCAAAAATTCTTATAATCAAGTAGAGTGAACCGTCCATTTCTCTTTCCACCCTCCGGCGGCACATATCCAAGTTTAACCAAACCCCAACCACCGGCTTCTCTGATAAGCTCGTCTTTGATTCTATCCCAAACATAATCTTCAATTATCGTATGCGAATGCCTAAAACCCAAACTGGGAATCTCAAAGCTGTAGTAATCTGCTCCCGAATTGAAGGAGATATTAACTTTCGCAAGGAAAGGTCGCGTTTCGCCGTGTGTACGGGCTTCATCCTCCAACCGCTCCTTGTCCTTGCGCGGCGGTATGATTTTCGCCACATACTGGCTTAACGCATCTATGTCTTCAATACGGCCGTCAGCTCCGGCTTTGCGTTTGATTATCCAGTCACGCAAAAACGCTTCTATTTTCGCAGCTTTGAACATCGCTGTAACAGACGGGTCTTTGTATACCGTTGTGGAAGGAAAATGCTCGCGAAGGTTATCTGCGTTATACATTCTTCAAAACGCTCCTTTCTTTGTTGGCGGGATTAATCAATATCCATAAAGTCCATTTTTTCAACAATCTGCTCGGCTTTCTTTATGCCGAGTTGTTTCTGATTGGTAGCAACTTTTGCCTGTGTAAACACGATGATTGGAACCAATCGCTCTTCAAGCGACGCGCCGCCGTGCAGTTCATTCTTTTTCCCGCCACGCTTCGGCAAGCGGTTGTATCCCCGAACTATCCAGTATGTTTTATCGCTGTCGGGGTAATATTCCCGTATATATTCAGGAGGCTTTTGTTTATCGCTTGGCGCATATGAATATCTCCAATCAAGCGGTTGCCCGTCCCTCTGCTCATCCCACGGCAAATCGACGCTCAATTCACTTTTACGTGCAAGAACGGCAAGCCTTGACGAACCGTGGTCGGCGGTGACGACAACCCTTGAAAAATGCTCAAACCCGGCGGATATTCGTGGGAAAACTTCCGTCTCTAATTTATGCAAAACAGCGGCGAGATTTCTGTAATGAGGGCAATTCTCATGCTTTGATTCGCCGTTATGTGCGATATTATCTATTTCCCTGACAGACTCAAGCGTACTGCTAACTTCCCAAGCAATCTGGTTAAACGGAGTCGTAGACGACGGCAATTTTGCACTGGCAACATTATACGATTCAATGTTCATTCCGAGCCGTTTTGCCATGCCGAGCATAAATGGAAGATATTCCACCCCCATTCCATCAACGACAAGTAAAGCGGTTTTAACATCCGCAGAGAGCGGAAGCAAAATCGTCTCACGGGCGGGAAATGAATCTGACAACACATAGTCGTCATACGCTTTCTTTACAAACTCTTTTGTAACGGTATCTCTAACCTTAAATCTTCGATATTCTTTAAAATATGTGTTTATTTCCATATCTCCGTAATTAAATTCGGTTGATAAGTAATCCGCGAGAGATGGACACAACCGCTTGAATATATCGGGTAAGCCGGCAATGAAATCATACTTTGAAGCACGGCGAACAATTTCACGTAATTCCGCTTTCGTACCGCAGTTAAGAAATATAATGGCGGATTCATCATCTTGCGTTTGATTGATAAAATCGGTTATCAGTGTATCCTTTTCATTTCCAATGGCTTTTATGACTTCCGCCCGTTCATCGGCGTACCATTTGGCGTTATCGTCCGCAAGGAGAGAGACCGCTGTATCAACTATATATTTCCTAAGTAAATTAGTGTGTGTGATTTCCGTGGACAACACTTTTGCTAGATAGGTATATGGAAGAACTTTCTTTCTCAGCATCCAAACATAAGCCGGCCAAAGAGCATCATCAGGTAATTCACGAAGACGATTAAGAATTATGCTGCGGTTGTCGATATTCTCTTTACCGAAATCACCCTTAACCACGGCTTCGGGATTAGAATTTCTTTCCCTTGCTTTGGATAATAAGGCATCGAGGGTGTCGGGCTTTAGATCGGCGGTTATGCCATAAAACCGCTCCGCCGTTTCTTTAATTCCCGTATAAAAAGTAATGGCATCGTTTAATCCGGCTTTGCCGGAGTGTAAATCCGTTAAACAAAGGACGCACAGTTCCGTCGCCGGAATAAAATGCGATTCGAGTTTTATGAGTAAATCCTTAAAGCTAACAAGATTATTGACTGGATTCACCCATTTCGAGGATACGATTTCAACTTTCGGCGGTTCATATAAATCATAACCTTCGTTTATTTCGACAACATCCAAAGACTCAATATATTTCGGGTTTGTAAAAAACGATTTGGGATTATGCACATAGCTCATTACATAAGCGACATTCAGTTTTCCGGCATCAATGCGTGTGCGTAAAGCCGAAAAGAGCAATTTAGCATTATCCATCGACAGGAGTGACAAATATGCGTCAATGCCTATAACCACAGCACGTTTATTTGCGGCTTTTATTTTGCTGTCCATTACATCTATGACCTCTTTGGGCATAGGCAAACCAACTGCGTCAGATGAAACGCAGTCGCTGACCGACAAAACATCGCAGCCTGTTTCTTTATGCATAGAGAGCAGGCTTGCCGCCGCGCTGTTGCTCGAACATATTTCGATACGCGGAGCGTTCGTGTCTCGATGCTTATGGTATTCATTTAAAGTGTACGCCATATCTCCTCACTCCCAAAACAATAAGCCTAAATCAGGATTTACTTGCGCCAACTCAAGAAGCTTCTGTTTTAAAGCGTTAGCGTCTTTATCCCGTATTTTCTCGGTGATTTGCGGCGCAAAAGAATTTTTATACTGGTCTCGAATAAATTCGCTTATATCCGGTTTGCGTTCCCAGTTGTTCGGTTGCTGACCGTACCTTTTCCTCAAAAATTCAAGCAAAGAGGCAAGGTTTATGTCGAATTTCGCATAACGTGACGGGATAGCCTGAGCAAGGAACGCACGCTGACAGTCAGATATGCTTGAAGCCGCTACCTCCATAAGCCGCTCAAGTAAATCCGCGAGTTTCGCAGGTGCGAACATATCGGGCTGTTCAATCGCTTTAACAAAATCATCCGCGTCAGCAAAATCGCCGAAAATTAACCGTGCGGGAATTTTATTATTTAACGCCCAATCAGACGGGGAATCCGTTCCCGATAATTTGCGCCATGTTTCTTTTATTTTCCGAACGACGGCCTGTTTCGCGTCTTCATTTATTTTCAAAAACAGACTCTCAATGAACACCGATTCATCCATATCAAATCCACCAGACACACTGTTCATGACGGCGAGCAGTTCGTTATTGTTTATGGTCGTGCCGCTCAAACGCGATTTGACTATTTTCACGGCTTCTGTTTTTGTTGGATCAAAAAAGAGCTTTACAATGATATCTTGATTCAATGCGATGGAATTTTTTATTTCGTTCGCCGAACCGCTTGTTTGAATCGCCAACAAGAACGCCGATAACATGGGATATAACGATTCAATCAGCCTTTTCGGAAGTCTGTTCGTTTTCATAATAGCAATACGCAAAGCGTCCATCACATCTTTGTATGCGATAAAATCGGTATAGCCAAACAGAGGCTTTACCAGCGAAATCACTTCATATTGTGAAAATACTTCGTTTATCACATTACTGATATCCGCCGGTTTGTATAACCAACAGGCAGTTTCTATGGCTTTATCCCGTATAACGGAACAATAACCGCGGGTGTAGTCTCCGATGCCCTCTGCAAGCCGATTCAATGCAGTGTTTTCCTTATCGACATAAATTTCGAACGCCCGTATAAAACAGTCCGATTTTATGTATCTGACGACTGCATTGGCTATTTGGCCGTCTTCTAATAAAATCCTTCCGACTTCCATAACGGCGTTAGCTCTCTCCTCAACTTTGCCTTTGGAACTGATAGAAAAAGCTGTACAAATGTAATTCAAGACTTTTTCGATTGTTTCAGCGTTTTCGTCGCCAATACCGTGAATATACTCCGGCAAGACCCAGAGCGGAACGCGCATCGACACAGATTCAATTTTATTTTGAATCTGCACCAATACACTTTCGATTGTTTCATCCGGCATGGGAGATACGCCGAACATGGCGGGAGCTTTTTCGACAAACGCTTTTTCCTCTTTGGAAAGTTTGCAGATGAGTTTCTCTTTTATACCGAGTCTGTCGTTACCATCGTCTTTTACGACATCTTCGATAATTTCGGCGAGAGTGTTTGCGTCAAGAGGTTTTGTCATTTGCCCGTTTGTCCATTGGTAGTTCTTGGGCAGTATATCGCGGAGAGCAAAGCCTAAAACAAATGCGGAGAGGGCGTTATACCGCATTCCAAAAGGCGCTCTTTGCAACTCAATGTAGACTTTACGAATGGAAAGAGAAGTGTTGCGGCCGATAGTGTTGGCGATTTTCTTCTCGAACAAGGCATGAATTTCCGCAAGCGCGTGCTGCGGGTTTTGTGCAAACCAATCGGCGTCTGCGGATATGCCTTGGCTCTTGAATCCATTCACCAACTGGCGATATTGCCCGGATGCCGCTTCAAATTGTATACCGGCGAACGCCCACGATTTTAATCCACTGTTATTAAACGCCGTAATCTGCGCGGCAAGGTAGTCAACGCAATGTTGAATAGTTTGTCGTACATAATCAGAGATTAGTTGCTCAAAAGAACCCCAAGAAGTATTATCCACAACAACCTCACCGTTTTTAACAGAGTATACTTTGATTTCGCGGGAATGTTTTCTTATTTCGTCAAACCATTCGTTTTCCAAGCTCTCGTAGGCTTTTCTGATTTGTTTCTTTGCCGTATCATCATTTTCAAGCCTATATTGTGCAATTTGCCGCACATACTCATACCAAAGTTTTACGTTGTTATGGCAAAATGAGAGCAACGGGAACGTAAACATCAGAATTCTATGGTCGTGAAGCTGCGTTAGAACATTCTTGATTCTTTCGGGTATCTGGCGTTGCTCATTTTCGTTTTTGGCAATGACGAACCACAAACACACAGTACCGTTACCGCTACTGTATCTATCCCTCACCGGTTGAGTAATATTTAGCTTTGTATGGCTTTCGTCTGTTACTCGTATTTCGAAGCGGTTCGCCGAATGAGATGCCCTGTAGCGCTTTGTATGCTCATCAAGCATCTTCTTGACTTTTTCGGAAAGTAACTCGTCAAACTTATTTTCTTGCTCGGCGATTTTCTCCTGCAATTCCGCCCCGCCAACGGATGTAGTAAATAAGCTGATGTTGTTATTTACAACCGAGAAACAATGTTTATCCGCTAGACTCTTTATGATACCGCCAACATTAATAATCGCCCCATCACCCTTGAACGATAGCTCTACATTCTCAACTGTCGGTTTAAGTCGCTCATGCCCGTCGGGGCTGAGTCTTTTAAGCAAACAGAACAATAAAACCGTTTTGAGAACACGGAGTTCCGAAGCGTCGTCTGCCTGGTTGGAAAAATCACGGTTTCTTATCCGCTCGTATTCAAAACGGATTTCTGTAATTCCGGGGTTAACGCCCAAGTCGTCGCGTTCAACGAAATACTTCCAGAGGTAGTCAACCGTTAAAAATTGTTTACTGGGAATTCCCGGCCCCGCTGTCCGAATAAAATCTTGGAATTCACGTCCGTTTGCGCTGCCTTTGAGGTATTCGAAAATGCTCCGCTGATTTGAACGCGCCGATTCCGACAAAAACTTTAACAAGAACGCCGCCATAGGATGAATCGGCAGGATGTCGTAAAAAGACTCTCGGCTGACGTAGTCGTCCTTTAACGGGTCTGTCGTGTTGAATTTATCGGCTATGCCGGAAACCGCTCCGTACAGCTTCTCCTTTTCCGTTTTCCACTCAGCGGCGATTTTCGGGTCTGTATTATCCTTTATCGCATGTTTGGCGAGTTTAAATGCGGTGTCGTTCGGCATTTGCAGATTACGCGTATAAAAGCGGTCTTTTGACCTCTTGGCGCTTGCAGAACCTTCGGCAACAAAAGCTGTTAATTCAAGATGCGTAACAGGAACAAAGAAAAAGCGGTCGATGCCCGGATTTTCCGTTACCTCCTCAAAAGTTTTCAGATGGGTGCGGTTTTCGTCGATAAACTCCGAAAATTCATCGAAGATATAGACGATGCGGGCATACTTATTTTCGTCAAGGATAGCGTTGACCCACGTCTTAAAGGTGGGAACGCCGATACTCAAAAAGATATCGTCCTTATGGAATACCCTTTGCACATCGTCAAGAAGCCGTGTCGGGGTATCTGTATTTTTATGCTCGGCGTTCAACAAGTCTATCAGCGTCGTAGTGCTTGAAATGCCCGGATGGAGGTAGGCGAGTTCTGATTGAATGGAATCACGTGTCGTGAAGAAATGTTCGCCTTCTCGTTCCAGCCGCTCAATTATGATGGTGATGTTCGACTTTGCTGGAATGATTAACTTCCTCTCATTCAATGCGGCGACTACACCTTTTTCCAAACGGACAAGAAAATCATCGTTCGGCCCTACGCCGGAAGAGTTATAATCATAGACAACGAGCGTCCTCTCATCGCGGCAAGCAAAGAGAGTCGCTTCAAGCGCCTCCCTGTCGGAAAGCGCGGAAGCGCAGCGTTCAAACCAACTGCGAACGCGTGCGGGGTCGTCCATGAACAATTTTTGTGTAACAAGCGCGGCGTTGCTTTTGCCGGTTCCGTAGTTACCAAATAGCCACGCCGATAAATTGCTCTGAAACCCGTCAAGCAAGGTCTCGAGAAACCTCTCATACTTCTTATGCGGGTAGAAATCAAGCCACGTTTCCGGTGTTTCATTGATAGCCTCGCGTGTCATGTTGGCTTTATAGTTCTCCGGCACCGTAAAATAATCGGCGTAGTATCCCATTTCCTTATTCCCCCAATGCAAGTGTTAAAATATCTTCTGTTGTATATTTCTTATAAAAGACTTCAAGGCCATCGTTTCCATGTGTGAAGGTCGTCGAGATATAATTCGGGTAACGGGTACGCAGCCCCTCACATTGTTTTTTAAAGGTTTCAGGCGTGATGCCGAACGCCACAAGCGGTGAAACAAACGTCGATTCCAAGTCAGCGGTCATGAGTGCACGCACTGTAAAACTGCCGCGATTGGCTTTTTCGGCAATAAGGTATAATCCATACAAAACGGTTAGCGGATGGACATCTTTTGCTTTTCGGGTAAGCGCAATTACCTTACTACCTTTAACATCTGGAAGCATTAATTTATTTCCTACTCCAATCGGTGATTCAACCGTTATATTCTTCAAAGGGTCAAGTCGGCGGTCTTTCACATTATTCGTTATCGGATAGATACTCTTCAACAAATCATACAAATCCTGTATCTCGTTTCGCTCGTCAATCGCCGTGGAAACGCAATACCATTTGATCAGCGGTGAGTTGTTCACCAGAGCAACCCAAATGAAGTCCCATGCAATAGCGGAAGACGTTCCTTGTTTTTCGAAGAGCTCGACCAACTTTGTGGGCTTTTTGTCTCCCGAAACAAGCAATGCTTGCGGAAACCATTTTTTAGCGGAGTCGACCATTTTGTTTCCGAGCGGGTGATTGCTATGCCATTGAAAGAAATTATCTCCCAACTTAATTAACGCACCAATCCACGCTTCGCGCAGACCAAAGTTGTTATAACGTGCGAATTCATTCGCCGCCCTGCTTGAATTTTCCGGTTTTGACATAGAGCGATACCTCCAACAATTATTTTCAATGCCATAGCACTTTCTGCATTTTGTACACATTTTACTATCAATATTTAATATGCCATCGACGACAGAAATTGCACCCATAGAGCATTCCGCCTCACAACTTCGACAAGCGACACACGCGGATACCTTTTTAAAAAGGGAGCGTATAATCGGCAACATGGCAGTCTGTTCGGCTTTAGAGCGAAACTCAAACTCTGCTATGCCTCCGCCTGCGTACGGCTCATGGTAAGCAAAAGGGATTCCCTCATCAAGCGTATTGGGTAACTTCAAATGGTAATGCTCTGAGTCTCGCTCCCTTACGACTGTACCGATGGTTTTTATCCATTCATAGAACAATTCTTTTGTAAAATGAGGACTATGAAACGAGATTCTTAATCCATTGCTCTGTTCAAGAGGCGGCGTTATTGTTTCACGAAGCACAACACCGCTCTTACGCGCCTGCCAGTACCGTTTACCGACAAATTCTTTTTGTTCGGCGATTGAATCGAAGTGCTTTGCACTCGTTGTGATTATGATGTCGTTGTACGGCTTCAAAAGCCGCGGATACGCTTTATCGACAAACCACTCGTATTTTTCCGATGATTCGGGACACAACAAGCAACCCACGCGGGATAAACCTTTTTTATATGCAGGATTAATCAACAGACTGTTAGCGAAAATATACAGCCACAGTTCGTGTGCGCTCCAGTCTATAATCGGCATTCGGTTTAATTGCGAGGCGTTCTTTACACCGTCAGAAGTGTCTTCATAAAAGGAACGGCTGTAACTCTCTTCACCTCTTACACCCACAAACGCCATTGCTTTAATTGCGTATTTATGAAGTTTTTGCTTCAAAAATATCAATGCAGGGGTGCTTTTATGAACGTAACAGCACCAGCGGATTGTTCTTGATGGCGGAGCGAACGTCCGCCAACTTTCAAGGGCGGGCATCTCCGCCGCTGCTTTAATGAATTCGCGGTCAGGATAAAGTACCCGAATCTCGTCCCACACTTTATAAGTGTCGGGCAATTCCATATACGTGTCGCTGAAGATTACAGGCACAGAAAGTGGTAAAACGCGATGGCAAAGGTCAAGTAACACAACGGAGTCTTTACCGCCCGAAAACGCAATATATGCGACATCACAGGATTTTATGTTCGCATCATACAACTCTTTTATGCGCCGCTTTGTGTCTGCCACGATAATATCCATAGCCGGAGCATTTGCGGTTATCATCGCCTCTGTATCCACCGGCTTGAGTCTCAGCTTCCCGTCGAAAAAAAATACCGGCGAGAGCGGTTTCCCGTACTGTGTACCATTAAGCTGGGCGACTTTCCTGCCGATAGGATTTCCTTTTTCTTCTTTGTCAACTATCAGATATACGTTCTTTTGTGCCCACATCAAAGGCCGCGTTTCGTTCTTGTCATATTGAAACCGTGTAATCAACCCAGTCAAAGCGAGTTCGTCGGCGAATACAGGTCTTATTTCGTTTGCTACAAACCGTCCGGTTTGCGTTGTCAATCTATATCCGTACGTGGATTTATCCCATTCGAAAGAATACATTTTAGTCCTGCACCTCCGCAAATTTGCCGTATTTCCATTTGCGTTTAGGTGTCTCTTTGTAATGGAACGCTATCAAACGACGATATGTTTCATCGTTTGGAATGCTATAATAGGCTTTGAAATTATTGTTGAGCTTAAGCTCCCAAGTAAGTGCTGTATGTAAAACCTCATCTGTCGGCGCTAATTTGAATTCGTCTAACAGAGATAACACTTTTGACAGCGTTTTCGAAAAATCATCCGGCAAATCGAACCCATCAAGCGTTTGGTAACAATCCATGCCGTTAATTTCTGTTTTGATGATATCTTCAGCATAGGCGTTGATAATGATGGACAATAACTCCGAGGATATTGCTGTGAAATGCGTTCTTAAATCATCTTCTATGGCACAACCGCTAAATTCATCTTTAATTATTAATATTGCTTTGTTTGCAACATTTGAAAACAGGGTGTCAACGTCTTCGTTTTGCTCCCGCGCTATTCGTTTGCCCTTCGCCGTCACACAGCGAATATTACGCTTCTTTATGAACAAATAAAAACTTTCAAAGCTGTCAGCGTCATATATACACTTATCGTTGATGTCTTCGGCGAAAAAGGCGTAAAGTTCAGGCACTTCAAAGAAACCGTATTCATCAAGGAATGTATCTGCACGTTCTATTATTTTCTTTCGCGTCTCCGCATCGGCAATAATATCAGGTAAAAAACATACGTCATCCTTGCGGCAGAATAATGCCTTCTTAAGGGCAATTTGAATATCTTCGTTTATTTCAATGCCTGAACT
>Ga0123353_10010461_pt1 | contig 12936 bp, 4 predicted proteins | sample TergutLab28metaG_3_FD_92763 | JGI IMG/M metagenome (GOLD analysis project Ga0123353, IMG submission 92763) | Labiotermes labralis P3 segment gut microbial communities from Petit-Saut dam, French Guiana - Lab288 P3 | ecosystem: Host-associated > Arthropoda: Insects > Digestive system > Gut ...
AGGAGGTACAACCGTATGTATACAACAATTGGTACTTATTATTTTCGTAGATGACTCTCTGTTGTCCAGGTTAACGAAATGTACTAAGCGTAAGTTGTGCATCAAGTTGGCTTTTCTTTACACGATAGTACTGTAACTCTATTAGCATTTGAAGACATCGTTACATGTCATATTACTTGAGATTTGGTTTTTGTGTGTACAGACATATGCGTGAATGCCTGTGATTCTCTGCTTGTAACCAAGAGCGTGGGAGTAGGTATTTGAATATAAGAGTGACAAAAATATGAAAAAAATGGAATACTCTTATGACTCATTCACATGCTCCATTGCTTGGATTTAGTAGAACTTCAACGACTTGAAAAACAACACTGAAATCAGTATCGTAATTTTTTTTATCTGTAACATATATTACTGAAGTGTGTTTTAAAATTTATTTTGAAAATTATTTTGTATCATCTTGCCTGTCTTGGCTAGTAGGCTATGTGTGTTTGTGTGTGTTTAAAATTGTAAATTACACTTTATACAGAAATAAATATATATACTGTACTTGTCTTCAATTCCAAAATTTTACAACCTTTAAATGCAAACATGAGCTAAAGAAACACATTTTACGGTGTTTTGTATTTTCTACACACCAGCAAACTCTGTTTGTGGTTAGGTAGAGCTCATAGTTTTCTTGTGTAAAACAAGCCGAACAATATTACTTCTACCGTATTTTAAGCAAGGCACGTTTTACCTCTGACCACACGATCAGAAATAAGAAAATTCGGGATTCCCACTTCCAATATCAAATTTATCGGTCTCTTCTCAGTCTTCCTTGCAGGGGTACTTCTTTGTTGTGAAGATGTCGGTAGTATTGATCTCGATATCTGTCTCTATGACCGTGCTAGAAAGTGGGCAGGCAATCTTTAGAGTCACTGACGAAGACTACATTATGGAAAGAACCATTTTAAGAACAGGACCACGCGGCGGCACAGTGGTTATGGTGCTGTGCTACAAATCGGGGTTCGATCCCAGCTGGTGTCAGTGGATTTTTCATTGACATAAAATCCTTCCGATCCCACTATGGCACTGGGATCGACTCAGCCTGTAACAGAAATGAGTACCAGGAGCATTTCCTGGGGGTAAAGGTGGTCGGTGCATAAGGCTGACAACCTTACCACCATCCTGTGCTGTTGTCATGAAATCTGGGAACCTTAACTTCCTGGAACTCTCTGGGTCACTCCAGGGCTGTGACGGTACTGCTTTACCTTTAACCTTTAATTTTAAGAATATCTGGGAGGAATATATGCCTGCTGCTAGATGTCAGATCCTTCATGTTATGCTGAGTGATCGAAGATTTCTACAGTTGATTAAAAATTGAATTCTTTGGGCTAAATATCAATTTTGGGAAAAAATAACGCGTATTGTGCAAGATTTGCTACATGCATATCTATTCGATAGTTCTTTCTTTTAGCTGAAAACTGGCTGATCGGAATCCCTATGTACACCTCTGTAAAACCAGTTGGGAATGCGAAATTTGGTAAACTTCTTTCGCAGATTTTCTTGTATTTTTTAAACTTTATTATAGACGTGTTTGCTCACGGCCTAGATTTATAGCACATATTCAACCACGATGACTAATGTCATATCGGAAGTGAGAAAAATCTTAATTTTAATTTGGTATTCTGACGATCGGGCTTTATTTACTCTGCAGGCATTTTACATTACATGGACTAATGCTTCTCTTCCGGATCGTTCTGAAAAATAAAATTTTCGTCACAGGCCAACATATTCTTAAAAAAATTTGCATCTTCTTTGGTTTCCTCCAAAATGTCAGGACAGACTTGCTCTCTTGCTAAATATAATCTCAACACAGAATTGTTGGGACCATTTCCGACATAGGTTTTCATGCTCAAAGTTGTTGAAATTTTTCTCATAATTTTTTTTTTCACAGTCTAATTTACTGCTACAGTTCTGATGCTTAAACGGCAATACGTTCGCATGTCAAATTTTCCATATATGTTTCAGTTTTTATCGTTACAGAATGCCCAGTTTTTTATCTTCTTCCAGATACACTCTTTTTTCTTGAATTATTCTGTTTCTTTCGGAAACAAGAGCTCTTAATGAGGCGTCTTTTCATAGACTTCATGAGTTAAAAAAAATTAATGTTCCTATGACTTCTTTATTAAATTTTACAGGGCATTTGTCTCTTCCTTTTTGCTTTATCAAGCATATTCGCTGCAAGTTTAAAACAATCTCTATAAAATATTCACTACTCGAAACTACGTCAACGTAACGGAACGTAGTTTGACACGTGACTGTTTTGAAGTTCAGCAGTATATAGTTGATATTTACTTTGGCTATGAACGGTTGAAATCAAGCCTGTCTTATATGAAAATATAACAAAAAATGCTTTAGAATTTAATGTTTCTTCTGAAACTGTTAAGAAATGTTTTAAATATAGGTGCTTATGTGCAAGAAGATATGTCATATCCCCATTACAAAAACTATTTTTAATATTTTTTAGATGGAAATAATGCTGATTCTTCAGACAACTAAATGAACCCCACAAATATACCCTGCGGATAAAATGTTATGTTACTTAGCTTTGAAGTTTGTGGTACATGTAGCTACACCTGTCCAATGAAAAGCTAATGGAAGCCGAAGATTCCTCATTGTCTCCACAGGAGCAACTCCCTTTCCTCCAGGGCCCATTCAAAGACGAAAAAATAGAGTACAGGCGGATCTCCGTATCCTCGGGTAATACGTTCCAAGACCTACCGCGGTTACGTGAAACCGCGGATAATACCGAAAGCTATATATATATATATATATATATATATATAACGTGATATTCTTATAACATACATAAATGCGATCAAGTTTAATTGATAAATTACACACTGTTAGACACTACCAATATTAAATAAAGTAATAATAAGATGTACTGTACACTACATTGTACATTTACGATGCACTTTCTCTCTGTCGTGGGTATGAAAGTAAGGGATTATGACTTTTTGGCCTAATCCTCAAGAGACGATACAGCAATGACAAAATACAGTGCCTGTACTGTACAGTATCATGTACAGTTTCAAGGGATGACAGAACAATAAAAATCATGCTTTTCCATTAAGGCGTGGCATAAGCAATGAAAGAACTTGTTACTGTTACGCATGTTACAATGAAAATCATACGTACGTACGGGTACATAATTTGTAATAAGAAAATATTATTTGTTAAAAAATATCTTACCCTATTGTAGATATTCACCGACTTCTCCATTCTTGTTCTTATTCTCTGAACACAAACACTGCGATAACGCGGCAACTAATTCGAACAGCGAGAACGCTAGAAGCAGAATGGTGGCAAGTTATCGGGGAGGCGTGGGTGCGGGGACAAAGGAAGATGAGTCAAGTACTGGGCGCGTTTCGGCTGCTGGATTTCGCCATGTTACGGCCCGTTCTTGTTTGGTGCACGTTTTGAAACTCATGAACCGTTTATTGCTTTCATTTCCCATATTTTTTTTCGGGCCGCGGTAAACTGCGGATAACTGAAATCGCGGATGCGGGGGTCCGCCTGCATATTCATTCAGGCCCTGTTTGAGTTTCACCGTATATATTCGTGTGTTTTATCACCCGCACTCATGTGCTTCATGTGCCCCGTTTTCTTCAGATTTGACAATGAAATTCTGTCTCCAAATGCACAATACTTGCCCCACTCATCTTATATTCACTGACTTGCTAAACCGACAAAATTTTATGAAGAATAAAATTTATGGCCTGTATCATCGTATGATTTTCGTCTACCTGTTATGTTTTACCCGGTGCTAGTTCATGAACTGTTGGACTTGTTGCATCTAATGGCTTAGGATCCATTGTAGCCACTCAGACCAGATGGTATAGTGACTACACTACGCGCTTGACAACCAAGGAATTGTGTTTCGAATCTCGGCACGTTCACGAGATCTTTATGTTCTCCAATATTAGAGGTTTTAACAAATCCCTCTTATATGGGGACTCTTTCGTCGGGTATAAATCGACCGGGTGTGAAGCTGACTTCTCAGCTGTATCTAGTGCGAGGTTCAGAATGTGCGAAGCTTTACGTCCACTGTCCTTTAGCCATTTATGACGTGAGCAGAAAACCTTACTTCATAATCTGGCTTTGTAGTGCACCCGAATTTCACCCACATTCAGATAACTAAACTGTCTGCCTCTTAGATAGGAAGAACTTGCCGTTGTTGAAAGGAGCCAGTTTATTTTCACAGAAAATAGTAACATGCTTCAATATGTCTTCACCCTACTGCTTAATTTACTAGATTAGAACCTTGACATGTTTAGTGCAGTATTTCTGCCAGACTTACCAAATTCCACCGAAATTCCGCCCGCGCTGTGCCCAAGAAACACACCTTGGAATTTCACACCTCTTATTACTCTCTAACACATTGCACTAGGATTTTTAAACAACATATTTTAAAAAATCGTTCTCATGAATAGAATGATATCTCAATATCTACAAACGTTTATATGCTAGTAAAAAATTACACCATTTTGCGACACACAGATTTGAAATGACCGCCTGCCTGTCGCAGCTTGTAACGGTTTAAACTCAATATAAATCCATGTACCAATCAGAGATGTATTAGACGGTTATACCAACTGATTAATTTGACTTTTAACACTACCTGATTAAAATATCAAAGTTGTGAAATTATTTCTCTAGATGCTGAGATTTCAACACCTGAAATTTTCAGCTGTATTCGTGTAGACGTGTGCATTATATCTGCGTAATTTGTATCCTGCCTGTATGTTACGCTTTCAAAGTTTTAGCCACTACAAGGAGATACAGAAAACGAAAGAACAACGCTATGTTACTGGAGGACATTGCTACGTCATACAAAACGACATGCGAAATTCTGAGACGAATGTGACCCGAGTCTCATTTAATACAGGGTCTAAAATCTGTATATACTAGATATTCTAAAATTATTAAAATTTTGTTTATATGATTTTTGTAGAATGTGAAATAACATCATATTGATAACTCACGAGCAATTTAAGCAAGTCATATGAAAGTTGCAATGGAGATATTTTATGTATGCATGTAGGGTGCTGTGTGCAGTTCAACACCGTCTTGACAACGGTGTAAAACTCCGAGCATAAATCGGAAAATGTCGCTGTAAATACAGTCTGTACTTGAGTAATTATCAATGTGCGACTTTCTAACGCATCATAGGTATTTTATAAGGTTGGTGAAACAAACCCATGCAAAAAAAATTGTCAAGCGTAATCAGTAAAGCTGAATTTAACAAACTTATTTTTCCCCATTTTCTCCACAACAGACATTATGCTTTAGCGTCATTAACCGTTCGCTTTCTTTGGGCAATAGCTATACACCAAACACATGTATACCAACACAAAGAAGGAGTGGAAATGAAATAAAAGAAGTTGGGATGGTCCATATGTGTAGCATGAATGCGAATGAATATTTGTCAGAAAATTCAAAGGAAGGGCAGGGCCTTGAAAATATATGCGTAGGTGGAAATATAACGTAGATGAGAGGATAATATTAAGATGCATTTTCAGGAAGTGGGATTTGAGGGCATGGACTGGATCGAGCTGACTCCGGATAGGGACAGTTGGCGGATACGTGTGAATGCGGTAATGAACGTTCGGGTTCCATAAATGCGGGGAATTTCTTGACTAGCTGCAAACCGATTAGCTTCTCAAGAAGGATTCTACTCCATGGAGTAAGTCAGTAAGTAAATAAGAAATTAAGACCGATTAAGTTACGCGGCCCACTGTGTAAATATATATTGTGTACAAAATACTGATTACTTAGCCTTTTACCTGACGGTATAGATACTAACCGCTAGTCTTTGAATGGTAAAATAAATAATGTGAAAGGCTGTGGACTGGGTAAATTTGGCTAAAACAGGGACCAGTGCTGGGCTGTTCTTGAGCACAGAACTGAGACTTCGGGTTCCATAAAACACGAAGAACTTCCTGCTGCTGGGTGAATATTAGTTTCTGAGTAATAGCTCTGCTGTATTTCGTCAGTGAATTACGAGTAGAGTGAATTCAAAATGTCGCTGTGAAGCAAGACGCAAACTTATTCTTTCACTAGAATGCCCTCCAAATTGAGTTACGTGTTAACTTATGAAATGGTCCATACTTTTATTCCATTAGAACCGAATTTTAGGAGAAATATAGGAAATGAGCACTCGTATAATTATGTCATCCAAGTCATGGCTTGTTAGCTCCATGCAATTTACAACCGTACAGTAATTACTTTATTAAATTAGAATTTTGTCATATACTGTAACTGTTAAAAAGTCTGAGTTTTTTTTTAACTCAGCTCCATATTACTCGTAGTTTTATTACGACACAAATGAAAGTTCTATATGCTTCGGTGTATGGTACAGGTGTACCTGTTTTCTCGTCCCCGAACAGCGGTAGCCTGCATGGACTATCCGATATGGTAGGGCGGCTTTCCGTTCTCAGGGACACGATGAATGGGACGTCCTAAAGAAAATGTGAAGGCTTTTGGCCTACCTTAGATTTTGATTTGTGCAAAAATTCAAGTAAGGACGGTTAATCTTTTTAGGTAGGTAGCTATAATTTATTTAATGACGCTGTCAATTATCAAGACATTATAGCGTGTAATGACTGAACAATTGATTACACGGAATGTGGAAGGAATCGGTCGTTTTCTAGTGTACGGTTCTATCCCGGTACTTTCCTCGAAGAACTGAAGAAAATTACGAAAATCTTCATCAGAATATCCAGTCTGCTGACCGAGACTTCAAACTCGGATCTTCCTGATAAAAGACAGTGATACTTCTCACTCTAACACGACATTAATTTTTCTTAGACCCACCGTATGTACTCCAGAGCACTTTACTCACTAATGTCTTCATTCTGTGTTCGTCTCTGGGGAAAAGAGACCAAGTTCCAGATCTCTACGTAAAGAACAGTGGCACTACATAACACTACAATGTAAAAAAAAAAACAACGTTATGGCTGTGCTAAATACGCATGAATCGAAAATGCGCAGTAGGTGTGGCTGTTTAACTCCTCGCATTCTAAATCTTACAAGAAGACGAACGTGAGTAATCACCATTATTCTGCAGTCGCCTTAGTCCGGTCACGAGGGTTTCCGGTACCCATTCATTGAAAAATGAGTGGGCGTCATGAACTGTGAGTATTACTCATGTTTATGATAGCAAAAATTCGGAAGGTTCTGAAATGAACTGTTGTAGCTTAAGCATTTCATATCGTATTTGGTCTCCTTTGTTTTAGCTATAAATACGTACTCATATATATGGGCCGGGTAGCTCAGTCTGTATAGCGACTGACTACGGGCTGGACGATCCGGGATCGAATCCGGTTGGGGACGAGATTTTCCGCCCGTCCAAACCATCCCTGGGGCCCACCCAGCCTCCTGCAAAATCGGTACCGGGTCTTTCCCGGGGGTAAGGTGCGACGGGGGCGTGCTGCTGACCACTCACCCCTTCAAGTGCCGCGGTCATGGAAGAGTAGAGCTATACCTCTACCCACCCTCTGGGCCACACCGGGCCTGCAACGGGATCACTTTACCTTTACTTTTACTCTCTTATAAATTTTATTGATATATTTATATTGTTTTCTATGAATTTTAAAGCAATAATAACATTGTACCTGGTTGCAATTCCCATAAATCAAAGCAGCGTCTTTTATGCACTTCGTAATTACATTTGAGAGTTTCGAGATTTCAGAATTGCGCCAAATGGTAGGCACTTCAATCAGTATTCCTGTGCCCACCTTTGTCGAAAAATGTTATCCCTAGTTAGCAGCATCTTTTATGTTATCAAACTGCGCTGACTCAGTATTTGGGTTTTATGGCTTACATCTTCACTGACACTGTTGTTGCACGTTTCTCACCGAAGTCTTAAGAGAAACAGCCCCGTTAATTAAAGTAACGTGTAATTTGCATATTCGACCCTTCTTTTAAATGTAATTTCTTCAACTTTATGTGCCACATCAACTGAAGTTTCTAAGTGTGCCCTTTTGGCAATTTATGTAACATATTTTGGGATGCAGGTTTGGGTATACAATGTTGCGAACCGCGATGAGGGATGGAATTATCTGGACCCCTTAGGCTTTCAACATTCTCTCCTGAAGAAACCTAAATAAATAATTTTGATTCAGCATTCTTCCTCTATCCTAAGGTTACGTGAACAAATGACGAGATGATTTGACATTTGGAGGTCCTCTTTGTTTCAACGGACGGAATTGGCTTCAACTAACCAAAACATGTGACGCGTTGGGCTTCGTCCTGAACGGACACTTGCATACCGACTGCAACAGACACAAAGTTTCGTTGTCGATGAGACATTCGAGTGCACATGTTCGTGCATATGCATGCAGGTTAGGCAAAGAAAACTTCATGGTTTGCCAATAAACCCCATCATTGTATTTGACAAAATAAGATAAATATATGCTGTGTTCAACTTTAAACTTAACGAGTTATTTTTCGATAATCATGTATAATGCATGAGTGGATCAGTAAAGAATAATCCGTGGCTAGGTGATAAAATGTTAAAGGTATTCTAGCTTAATTTTCTACTGGTGTTTCAGTAGTAAGATCTTTATAGACCCCCCCCCCCCACTCAAATGACTGAAATGTGCGCGTGAATCCCCTAATGGAGGTTGTCAACCCCTGGTCCGATAAGCAGAACTGATAGCAATGTAGCCGGTTAAACCCAGTTCCGTCAGATGATTGTAGGCTTGATCAAAATTCTAGGTCTGTAAACGTCTTTTCAGAGAATATGTACTCTTAAATTCTTTCTTCTGCGTTTCCACTTTATCATGATTTCAGACCCTGGAATATTATAACAAAATTTTCTCAATACCTTCACCCTTTATTTTCTGGGACACGTTCCTCTATCTCTTTATTTATGTGCAAATATATTTGAAGTATTTTATGTTTTGCTGACCGTGCATCTCAGTATAATCTTATAAGATTATATTTGAAGTACACAAGGAAGAAGGATTATCAATCCATCCGGCCCGATATTTTATCTTCATTGCTATTGAACGATGGTCGATTAAAGTGCAAATTAATGGCCTCCTTGTAACCTTGCAGGAGTTACTTAAGTGTGATTTTAAAGCTCCTTGAGTGCCAAATTTATACGATAATAAAGAGCAGAAATGTATTTCCTTGTAACAGAGGAATTTGAGACACTTCAAGGTTCTGCGTATATTAACACATCCAAAACTGAACTTTTCTCTTCTTTCTGGGATACCTCTTTTCCTCTTGTAAATGCATTTCTAATACTTCGCTAATTTGTTATATCTCTAAGCCTGTGCGCTTTTCCCGCTATTCTGACACTTACGTGTACTTTTCTCTCTCTTTTGAATTTGCAGTCCTTCCTTGATATATATATATATATATATATTCCTGTGTTTTAACTTCATAAATCTCAGCATTGGGCTAACAAATTTCATCCATGCTGCTTAAACACTGGTACAGGTAAATGTAAATTGTGTTTAATTAAATATAACCCTATGAAGTCATATGCCAATGTGACAGTATATATCTAAGCTTTATATGTAATTTAGTACCTTCTTAGTACCCTGGATATTTTATCTCCCGTTAACAGCCCTCGATACCCATTGACCAGAGGGGACTCTAAATTCACTACTCACGTATCTGAATGTTGCCTTCTATAATATGACTTGTAATTTGTTTGCCAAAATACTTTGTCGCTTTGCCGTTTATTCTATTTTATATTTGCGGTTACGTTCCTTACCGTTGTTATAATGTGGAAGTCTATTTCATAGACTCGTGATTTTCCTAAGTTTTTCTCTAACCTTAATGTTTTGGTATTATCCTCAGGCACTGACATTGCTATTTTTTCGGTGCTGAGATTTCAGAATTTGTATATATATATTTTTTAAATTGTGTTAATGTTTTACTTTGAAATCTGTAAATAATAAGTGGACTGGGAAGTCAATACATGATAGCCCGTAAGGAAAAATGTACTTAATATATGCCACTTTGATAGCTCCATGTTTATATATTTCATTAAAGTGTTTGCACGAGTAACAAATTGCGATTCTGCATCGCGTCCTTAGCTTCCAAAAAATAGGCCTACCCTTTATTATATATTTTTTAATATGAGTAGACTGCTACGTTTGAATATGGGGACCGCGGTAGCACAGTGGTTAAGGTGCTGTGCTACAAATAGGAAGGTCGCTGGTTCGATCTTAGCTGGTGTCAGTGAAATTTTTTATTGCCATAAAATCCTTCCGATCGCACTATGGTCCTGGGGTCGACTCAGCCTCTAACAGGAATGAGTACCAGGAGCATTTCCTGGGGGTAAAGGCGGCCGATGCGTAAGGCTGACATCCTTACCACCACCCTATGCCGTTGTCATGAAATATGGGAACCTTAACTTCTTGGAACCCTCTGGGCCACTCCAGACCTGTAACGAGACTGATTTACCTTTTACTACATGGGAATACATGATCCACCAAGCTATTTCGGTTGTAGCTTGCAAGGCAGGTTGGTTGGGAGAAGTCAGATGAAGAAGCAAACCATCAGCCCTCCAGGACTACCGAAGGTTGATTGTCCGGTAATAACCCCACAACGTAAAACCTAATTATTACGAAACCCAAAACGGAAGGCCAGAGCTCGACTACCGGCTGTAGTGCCATATGATGGATGGTACATTGGCGTATACTCCACCTTTCCATTCTATAATATTTTTTAGAGGAAGGTGTTCCTGGTTCTCTCTCATTTACATGTTCCTTAAAATACCTTTCTGTTCATATACTGAAAGACCTGCTTCTTGTGTAACGGTTTAAATTACTGCGTGATTGGTTGTTTCTCGCAGGTACTCGTTGACTAAAACACAAAATTAGTGACTTTATTACTGTCTGGATGGCTGACTGATTTATGCACGGACGGGCTGATTAAGTCGTTGAACATGCTTACTGACTTCCTCTTGAATGAATTAGTTAGTGGCTTGCTTACAATGCGCCTGTTTAACAAATAGTAATATTTATTGTCTGCACGCGTGTCTGACCCACCATTTCCTCGTACCACACACGACCTACTGAACTACACGCTTACCGATAGGTTGACGGATTGCACGGCTTATTGATTGGCTGATTTCATGACTGAATATTTGTGTAATTACGTATTGATGGCTGACCTAGAAAAACTGATATGCTCACCGACTGATGACTTTCTTATTAACTGAATGGCTGCAAGGCTTTTTACTTATTGATTAATTGACGTAATTTCTTAATTATCTGCTGATTGAATAACTATTATTTATTTAATTCATTATTTATTTACTGACAGACTGTAGGACTTGTTTTCTGATAGAGTGGCTTGATTATTTAGTGTATAATTGCGTAATTGAATGGTTTATTTAAAAACCGATTAAATAAGTAATTGGTGATTGAATTATTGGTGTGCTTTTTGATTGACTGACTTGATTTGATCGATTGATTTGCTTCCTTAATACGTGATTGAGTAACTGAATGCCTTATTTAATAACTGATTAAATCGATTATTGACTGATTGGTTTAGTGGCTTATTTAGTAACAGACTGGCACATCGGATTAATCACGAACTGAATAAATCCCTCTCTTACTTCTGCTGCCTGATTGTCTGATTCACTGACCCAGTTTTAAAATTTGGTGAAGCAACGTTTGCCCTTTTGCTGTCCACGAAAGTGAACAGCACAAAATGCGCAAGTACGGATAACAGAACACGTGTATTTCACGTTTTTAATTAAGCAAGTTAGACCTGAATATGTCATGTCACCTGTCTGTATTGCGAATTTAAAATGAATAAATACAAAGTGTGACATACAGCCTAATATTTTTACTAGGAGAATGGTGAATACTCGCACCCTGTAAGTCTTAACCCTTTTTAGCCGCTGCAAAGTGGTCACCTTCTGACAGAGTGAGTGAATTTTAAAAACTTATCCTGTAGAAGCAATGAAAATATTCGGGTAGGTTAAAATTGTTTGTACAGAGAAAGCTGTCAAGTCACTTTCCAAGAGACATGCGTACACAATCGATGCATAGTTCCGGTTTCGCTGCAAAAAAAACATTCTAATGCACATTTTGAAAATCTTTACACTAAGAGATTCCCTTCTTTACTGGAGAATGTTTTAGCATATTCCTAAAAGGACATATACATCTTATTACTACCCCTCATTATGCTCCAAATATAATTTTGATTAAGCTCTTGAGCATATTTATTAAACTTATATTAATAAATTGTCATTTAAAGTACGTGTCTAATAACTGATAAATTGTGTAGTGGCATTATTCGTAGCGTCAGTATGGGGTGGGGCCCCTTATAGAACGTAGAGAAACACGCAGACTGAATTGAAATTTTTATTTAATCGCTTTTATATTTTTCGTGGTTTTTTTTTTAACTCTTACAAATACGCATTTGTTTTCTTAACACAAATCTGTGACTTTACCTGAACAGGTAACGGGCCTCAATCTTAGGGACGCATTCGGTCTAATTCATTTGTTTGTATGACGACGAATTCTGAATATTACCGTCTTCGTACGTGGCATTGTATCTACTCTTTAAATTTTACTAACAAAGTTTTCTCAAATTTGAAAAAATAAAATATCGTCGACTGCGATAGTGCAGTACATGATAAGCTTTATAAGTGTGGGAGGAAGGGAATTAGCTTACATTAACCCTTTGGCGCCGGATTTCTTTTTTAATTTTAGCACATCCTGTATATAAAATGTGAATAATACAGGAACCAAATATGTTAGAATTATGAAACAAACTACATTTTGAAGAGAAAGAAACGGAGAGTATATACCATGTTTAAAATATTCAGTACTTATATTTGTTGAATAAATATATAAAATGCAACTTTAGAGGTTAGCGGTGCGGTACGACCACTATAGTTGACATTAGGCGTCA
>Ga0123353_10010464_pt1 | contig 12934 bp, 14 predicted proteins | sample TergutLab28metaG_3_FD_92763 | JGI IMG/M metagenome (GOLD analysis project Ga0123353, IMG submission 92763) | Labiotermes labralis P3 segment gut microbial communities from Petit-Saut dam, French Guiana - Lab288 P3 | ecosystem: Host-associated > Arthropoda: Insects > Digestive system > Gut ...
AGTGGTGATAGAGCGTCTCCTTGTCTCAGACCTTTGCTAATAGGGAACCTGTCAGATACATTCTTGCCTACCCGGACTCTGCTATATGTTTCAGTCAGACTCATCTTCATACACTACACTTACTAATTACATGAACCACCACTTTGATATGAAGGGCACATAGTTTGTTACAGTATTTTACAAACTTACTTCAGAGAAATAAGAGACCATACATTGTAATGTGAAAATACTTCTGTTCCTGAGCAATACAAAAATTTGGTGCTATCTGCAGGGCTGCCAAGAATGGGTTCGAGCCCCCACGAAAAATTTTTGCCTCCTCCCTCCAGCAGAAACACACCAGCTTAAAAAAAGGGGAGGCAATATATTTGAGCCCCAGGCCACCTTCCAGACCACCAGGCCCCAGTAATTTGTACCAGCTTCCCCCCACCACCTATCATTAGCACTGGCTATCTGCTTGGTAGGAATTTCTCTCTCTAGTGGTTCATCAGCAATGTATTACTTCATCGAAAGGTAACAGCTGTGCTAAAGCAGTAAGAAATTAATATCCATAACTTACATGATCAGAATATCACCGTACTGTACTAGTTCCCTTTTATGTTGAACACTGAGCCTTCTTTTCAGATAATATTGATGTTGAATGTTTTCTTCTGGGTAATTCCCCGGCGTCTGAATTTGATATGCCAACGTTTCAGAACACTCTGTCTGTTCCATCTTCAAAGGTGCCTATGAAGATGGAACAGATGGAATGTTCTGAAACATTGGCATATAAAATTCAGACGCCGGGGAATTACCCAGAAGAAAGCATACAGCATTCAGAACATGGCGAAAGTTTGAAATCAAGAATACTAATGTTTCTTGCACATTTTATTAAGCATATTTATTGTATCAAAGAAGTGAATGCAAAAAAATGTGCATCACTTTGTACAATAAATTGCAGCGCATAGTATTTGTTATTAGATGACAAATATTTTAACGTAAACTGAAAACCACATATCATGTAACTTGTATAACAATAAAATTCCATTTATAATAGCAACACAACACCAAACACAGCAGCTACATTAACAAACAACAAATACAGATGGTTATAGCAAAGACAAGTATAATGAAACAATACTGCTTAGTGCCAATAAACATGCACTTTACATCAAATTCATTGTAACAAGTATTCATGTTTCCACGCCGGACATAAAGAAAATTACTGTAGAGAGAAAAAAAAATGAAGAGAAACTGAAAGATATATTTTTAAAATTGAAAGGAAGTTCATAATAGCCCATGTTATTCAAAATATGTTACAACTATTATGCAAAGCCCTTGCAATTACAACAGAACTCATCAATGTTACCACTAAGAATTTCCCATACTTCCAAAAATTATCTCATAATTCTGGTGGCTGTAACTGTAATGTCAATCTGTAAAACCTATGCATTAATTATTATTTAATCATAAAGAAAAGTTCTGTTTCTTACCTTCTCAATCATGCACTAAGGGCTGACACAGTTAATATTGTTTCTATGATAAACAAGACCATTATGAATGATGCAGCTGTCACTGTTTGCAAGTGTGGCAATTCTGGAATAACTTCTTTTCCTTCATTTCTCATACTGTGTCAGTAGCTAGCTTACTGGCTGGATAACCAATGAATATCAGTTCAATTCTTCGCTGAGTGAGTTATTTTTCTCCTGTCCAAAGTACCCAGACCAGTTATTGGGCCCACCCAGTCACAAAGTGTTACAACAATTTCATTCACGTCAGTTATAAAAGTGAAAAAGCTGTTAACATGGCTGCACAAGAAATAAAGAAAACTTTAGTTCCATTTGCCTGAAAACTTCAACCACTACTAAGGGCAAAGAAGTCCTAATCAGGAATGTGTTCTGGAGTAAAGTAAACTAAAAAACTTGCGTTGTCATCAACTAAGTGATTTTGTGTTGGGTACCTGAAAAGTTTCTAAACCTGCTAGTCAGTCAGGTTCTACAAAACTGAAAAATGCTATAGGAAATCAGTGATGTAATTTGAAACTGTGTAGAGGTTTAAAATAATACACTTTCAGAACTCTCCTCTTAAAGTTTAAAATTTAATTCAATTACACATTTTACTGTTATTTTCTACATATCTGGCATGCTTCTTTCATACATCCAAATAACAGCTGAATAAAGAGAGACCAACTTGATATAACTTGCTTTAATATTTCATTACTTAATGCTCAACATGTTTCGAATGTTACTACATCCATCCTCAGGAGCTTGCGACTTATTTGTTGAGTTATTTCATGGGTTGTATTACTCTGTAAGGATAGCGGTTTTTGCATTAGCGTACTTATTTAGTGGCGAGTGTTTAGTCGTGACATGTGTGGTTGTTTTAGAAAGTGTGTTTCTGCAAATATTGGCTGCTGCGGTGTCTTACAGTTATTGAGTTTTCTTTGTGTGCAGTATGTTTTTTGATAATGTTTCCTGAATATATTCTGATGTCATGTATACCAGCTTCAACACACCTGGTACGATGTGTGTTGGTGTTACGTTGTGGTTTAGCTGGGGTGGTGTGGTATCCAGATGAAGGCTGAAGCACTACTGGTCTAAAACAACCACACACGTCACGACTAAACACTCGCCACTAAATAAGTATGCTAATGCAAAAACCGCTATCCTTACAGAGCAATACAACCCATGAAATAACTCAAAAAATAAGTCACAAGCTCCTGAGGATGGATGTACTAACATCCGAAACATGTTGAGCATTAAATAATGAAATAATAAAGAAAGTGACATCAAGTTGGTCTCTCTTTATTCAACTATCAAGATGATGCATGGTCCAATAAACATAAGATCCAAATAACACTTTTTCATATACCCCACCAGAACAGTTTGCAATTAATTATTTTTTAAGGCTCAGGGAGCAATTTCTCAGCTTCTTCCACCTCAGAATGTTTTCAAACATCCTTCCTTTTTGTAGTACAATGAATGACAGACTTTGTTGCAGAATCTGAGGATCAACAGTACTAATATAAAACATCAGAGAGTTTAGAAATTCAATTTGTTTGAATAATCCACCTTTTGTGGGAATAAATTGCAATAAATTTGCAAGTACAGAAATTCTAAAGTACTTTCGTTTTCCCGTCAGTCATCATTCAATCAGTGTTTCACATTTATTTGTTCATTCATTCATCCACCCACCATCCAGGACACTACAACCCAGGACACTACAAGAGACCTATTAACAACTGCAGTACCAAGAGAATACACCTCACACCACTCCAAGAATTTCACTGATATGTAGGTTCCACACAGCAAAATTAAGGTAAATAATACCAATATGGACCACACTAATTTTTCATACCATGAGTCACATATGAGAATAGTAACAGAATTCCAATCAAGTTTCACATTATGTAGGAATTATGTTGAACCGATATGAACCCAATCCAAATTCACATGATAAGCCTAAGTCTAAACCACCAGGACCAGATGTAACTACAATTAAAAAATTAGTGTGAAAGAAACATGTGGATGCACACACAGATGCAGCTTCCAATCACACATTTATTTTCTGCACCCTGTGCAAACATCACATAAAATAGCTAACATGAGATGCGAGATATGAGAAATTAGTCCACGGAACAGAACCAAATTTTGTGTACTTTAGATGTCAGCCACTGATATTTTCAATAGTACTAAAACAAATTTTTGGTGGTTAGGAATATTCATGGTAATGGATGTGAGGTCCTGAATAAATGATGTAATTTTAAACTGCAAACAAGGGCACAGCCACCAACTGTTGAGACACTGTAACCCAAGACACATAATTCCACATTTCTGTACAGTTCTGTTCAGTATCACATTTAAAGCCTGTACAGAACTCATTCATATATTGCAAATTTTTCAGTATGTTATTATCCTAACTTTGCAACAGTTTCCAAGGAAAACATACAGATACAGTGAACTACAAAAATGCTGCCACATGCAGAATATGTATACTAAAAAAACATAACACACTACGAAGTTCAGGTGAAGAATCACAGACACACAATTACGCCAACAACCTACCAAGCTGCAGATATGGGGCTGGTCTCATGCCATTACAAACCAGATCAGACCAGATGAAACCAGACATACTACAAATTCCAACACAGAGCATTTACACACTTACACTGATCAACCAAGAACTTTGGGGAGCGCACACAATCTTGGTTTGTCCATACACACTGTTTTGTTAATTACATTTACCTTCTGCCGATGTAGATGATGGTGCCTTCCGCGAAAGTTTCACGGCTTTAAAGAAAACAGAAAGAAAAGAAAAGTCTGTGCATGAACTATACAAATAAAGGTCTACAGCAAAGATAAACAGCAACACAATATTAGGTGTGAGTGCTCCTATTCCATAACCAGAGAAATCGGAACAGGGAAAAATGGTGTACATAAAAATAAAAGCTAATTTCTAGAAACACACAATTAATTACAAAAGCAGTCTTGCATATAACTTATCCACCACAATGACAAAACACTTCTTCTATCTAGTATTATGTGATGCTGATTTATTAAATTCATATTAAAATGCATAATAGATTAAAATGTGTTTGATACATACCACAGTAACTCTCCCAAACAGGTAACAATGAAAATAAAGTTTTGAAACAATGCCAATCAGTGCTGCAGTAACCTGTTATCTAGTTAAGTTTTGTAAAGACATATGACACTCAAAGTGTGTTCTGAATGTCAACAGTGCAGGTGTTTCAATGTTTGTTATAACACGTACAAAAATAAACATTAAAAAGCTCACTCTCTTTCTAGCTGGTATAATTCACAAAGTTATTACAAGAGGTTTCTTTGAAATAATACGCACAATTCCATCTGCAGTTGAACTGATGGTCTTGAAGCATTCTGCTTGCAACAGTAACATTATGATTATTATTATAATTATTATTATTATCATCATCATCATAATAATAATAACTCTACAGCCATGGTAAACAAAGCTGCAAGCAACAACAGGTGAAATTTTAACATTTTAAGCTCTATGGCGGTGAACACTGTATATATAAACGGTAATGTGTTTAAAGCATGTGCTCAAATTGCATCCTCTCTTCAAATGATCACTTACCATAACCCTGTCCTTGAAGGAAAAGGCGGAATGCCTCACTCACTTTTCCCGGTTGTTCCTCCAAAACCATACCACAGTCCTGGATCTGCAAACAAAATCCACAACTTCCTGTAACTATGTCCTCAAAAATGTTTTTTTATACAAAGACAGTTAAAACATAAGGAGCCGAAACAGTTAGGTTGCTATGGTAACAAGATTATGTCCTTGGCAACTGAGGACTTGCAGTTTGATTTCCAGCTGTGTATGAGATTTTTCTCTGCTCTGAAATGTCCAGACCAGCTCTGAAACAGCTCTTCTCCATCACTGTCAGTTAATTATCACTTCATTAGTACTGAGAATAAAGTTTTGTCAAATGAATAAGCTCCAGAATAATTCTATTCTGGAGCTTATTCATTTGACAAAACACCAATGAAGACCTGAAGCTAAAACAGAAACTGAAATGAACATTAGTACCACCAAACCACTGATTTCAAACCAATAAACCCAACCTACAAACACTGGTTCATAACAAAATTAAAAATAGTATGATATATACAATATTTGGCTAAATAAATAAATGAATCAAGGAAGAGAGTTAGTGCTAAACAGAATACTGTGTTCTTGACTGTGTTTGCCTCGTCACAACAGAAGCTCTCAAACACGACTGAAGTATCACTCAGAACTAGGCAACAGTTTTGTTAGATTTTGTAAATCATGGACAATAACATGGCCAAGTGAAGATAATTCAAGCCTCCAGAGCATTATGAGTGACTGCAGTTTTAATTTGAAGGTGTTACATTTTGTTCAAGTTCAGAGTAATGATTTGGGAGTACACAAGGCCCACGTCACAGCAGACCTTGCTCAAAGATTTACATTAACAGCCTGTATCATATAGGATGTTCTTATCAGCATGAGACTGCATGCAACAGAGTGGATGACACTGCTGCACAGCCAGCAATAACTTGGCCCATTGTGCAGTACTCAATCCTGTTTGCTCTCCTGTTATATAACGGTGTCACATGATGGTTCATCACAAACAAAGAAAATGCACATTACAGAGCAACTTAATGTGATCATAAAGGGTTTTCTTTTATAAATTTAAATTTTGAGATTATGGATCATCTCATATGCAGGTAAATATGGTTATGTTACATCTTCTTCATCGTTAGGGCCCGTAGCTAAAGCTACGGATGTACTGCAGCCTTTAAGGCTTACTGTACTACCCTATCCCCCCCTCGTTTTAGATGTTCCCACTTTTGCCGCCAGGTGCCTCCACGCCCATAATGACGCGAGAGATCCTAGCAGAAAAAGGTGGAACCGTGTGGGCGAGACAGTTTCGGTAATTTTGTCTAAATGACGACTTCCACGCCATTTAGGGATCTTTTACATGCCGCAAATCTATGACATGGGACCGACGGCTTTACTTTCCCTCCAAAGGAAGACGTGTTGAGGATTTTTTCGCCTTGAAAAATCCTGACGGCTTCGGCTGGGTTTGAACCCGCAAACTCAGGTACTTAAAGGCAGCAGGCTACCCCTAGACCACCGAAACCACTTGGGTGAACATGGTTATGTTACAATTAATACAGAATCCTCAGTAAGAACTTGAAATCTGTTGGATGCTAACACAATGTTAAAGTATTAACAAAACGCATACGACGCATGCTTTGACATAAGACACGATACTTTCCATGCACAATTAGCAGTATAGTGATACTAGTCCCAAGTCTTTTACTAACAATGAAACACAATGTCACTAAATCTGGTTACAATACAGACTATTAAAAGATGCTTTACAATTTAAGTTTCAAAAATTTTGTGGCTACAATACACAGATATAAAGTAGCTAGCAATATCAAGTTCTTACGGCAGTTTATGATAAATGATAGTTTTATTTTTGGTTTCTGTACTGGGTTGTGGTTAAATGTTCTAATGTTTCAGAGGAACATAGTAACTCCATATTCAAGGTTACTGAATTAAGTTCGTGTGTCTGCAAACGTTTGGGGGGGGGGGGAAGAGAAAGTGTCAGTTATGTAGAACTTCTTGCCAACCAGCAGCATATTTCAAACCTGTTGGAAGCCATGAGACAGCCAAAAAAGTTTACAATCGCTTCACAAGTTTTGTAATTTTCCTAGCATTTAAAAAATCTAACAGAACCATTAGTACATGACTATATCTGTCAGTGGAAATGAATTCCATTTCCGTACACAGTAGCATTCCCAGGTATGTGACCAAATTTTGACACTACAATTAAAAGAAGTAAAACCGAATGGATACTTCTAGGAATCAATTACAACTCTAGCACTCCAGATTAACAAGATTATAACAGTGCGAAAACAAGGGCTATAGCATCTAACAATATAAACACTCCACGAATTTACCTGACTACATCTGGGCTCAACTCAAACTTTTTTTATTTACAGGGCGCACAGCGGTACAAAGACCTAATTCTCTGCCTTACCATACTGCAGTTACTTCAACAGAAAAAGCAATTCCTAGGAAATAACATCTTCCAAGAGTAAGGCCTTCCATGAAAGATGCCTCATGTTCAAGACCAGTCACAATTAGTATGTCCCTTTTAGGCACAAATATCCTCCTCAGCACCCTATTTTCAAACACCCTCGGTCTACGTTCCTCCCTCAATGTGAGTGACCAAGTTTACACCCATACAAAACAACAGGCGAAATTATAGTTCTGCGTATCTTAATTTTTATATTTTTGGATAGCAAACTGGAAGACAAAAGATGCTGCACCGAATGATAGCAAGTGTTTCCCGACTTCAATAAGAATCAAATTTTGATCCATTAGGGTTGTTCCAAAATATTTTAATTGTTCCCCCCTTTCAAAAGATTTATCATCATTCTTCATATTGTAGTTTCGTCCAGCATTTTGATCTCAAGACATTACCATGTACTTAGTTCTCTTAACATTTACTTCTAAACCTATCTCCTTTCTAGCCACCACCAAATACATTTAAATCACCAGCATAAACTATAAACTGATGTGTACCATTTAATTTTAAGCCCTTCCGGTTTACCTGAACCCTCCTAATGGCACATTTTAAAGTACAGTTGAAAAATGATGGTGACAAAGCATCTCTTTGTTTCAAACGATTCTTAATAGGGAATATGTCGGACAATTGTTTGCCTACCCGGACTCTGCTATAGATTTCATTTAGACACATTTTCGTTAGCCTTACCGGTTTGATGGGGATACCAAACTCATTGAGAATATTAAAAAAGACCTCCCTCCTAACTGAACTATGGGCTTTCTTGAAGTCTATAAATAGCTGATGCACTGCCTCACTGTATTCCCATTTTTCTTCAAGTATTTGACGAATGCAGAATATATGATGAGTATTTGACCTGTTACGTTGAAATCGACACCGATTCTCAATTATTTCCTCTGCATATGAAGTTCAACTTGACAGCACGATGTTAGTTAAAATTTTGTATGTGGTTGGCAAAAGTGATAGGCCTCTACAATTACCGCAATCTGTTTCTTCACCCTTCTTATGAATACATACTAGATCAACTCCTTCCACTGCTGCAATTCCTCGTTATTCCAAATAGAATTAATATGTTTATGGAGCTCTGAACGAATTGTCTGGCATCCTGCTTTAATCAGTTCTGCTGGAATTTGATCAATACCTGGTGATTTGTGCCTTTTTAGTTTTTCAGCACCCCCCTCAACCTCAAAGGCAATTGACTCAGGCACTAGTGGCTCTGCTGTCTGTATGTAATTCTGCACATCATTAACCCCTTGTACATGCAACAGCTGAGAGAAATGTTTCTTTGACAGCAAATAAAGTTTGAAATTATTTTGTACTGCAACTTTTTATCATTTGAGAAATTTAATTTCCTTAATATTCAAAGCTCCTAAATATAACTTAACACTGGTAATTGTTTTTCATATACACCCATCCACTGTATTACAGATTTGTGCTTTAACGCACTACAATAATTTGTATCCATTTCTTTGTTTCAAGGACTTCTTTTTCACTTTTATGGATAAATGGGGTACAAGGTAGGTCAGGCAAGCACATGCTCAGTACACTTGCACTTGCGTTGCAGCAGATTTTGCTTTACCGATTTTTGCCATACAGGCTGTCTTCGCAGAATGGATTACATCCGTAAAGCAAAGGATGGATGTATAAAATTTGAAGAGGCTGGTATCACCACATGAACAGCGAACTTCAAATTAATCACCACATCTCACCTTCATCCAGGTGGAGTTAGTTGGGTCAAGGCGCCCATTAAGGGTGACTGTGTCTTCCACATGAGGACTGAGGGCCCCTGTAACGTTCATTACAGGCATTCTGAGCGTTTGAGAATTCTTGCGTTTTGAAGGCTCCAGTTCACGAACAATGTTGAGATCTGTTCGTCTGATGTAGCTGTCAATGAAGAGAGCCAGGTTGGTGGGGTTCACATGATGTTCAAAGTATGTCTTGTACACCTGAACCAGATCGTGGTTCCTTTCTTCTGTGCCCTGTATAACACATAGCAACACTAGTATTCCACATTTTAAATACTACATATCGACTTGCTACGAAGCTAATGAATGAGCCACTGGAAGCCATTATTCCAACTGTACATAAAGGTAAAGTTCGCCCAACGACATTTCTATGCAGGCACAGAATGGAGCCAAAGGTACAGATCAAACCCCATTCACAGCCTTGGTACTGGAAGGGTGTGTGTGGTCAGCAACACGCCCCAGCTGCTTTAACTCTGGGAAAGACCCGGTACCTATTGAATAGACGGCCAACAAGACAGCCAAGTAAAAGCTCGCCCTCACTGGGATTTGATCCCCGGACCATTCAGTCCATAGCGAGTCACTACACCAACCAAGTTATCCCAGCTGCCAACTATACTGACATGAAGTCAATAATACATAAAAGTTTTTCATATCAAATAATGGCATCGGCCATGAGAGGAGTGAAAGAGAATACAAGTGGCAGTAATAACAGCTGTAGCTCAATATATACAGTAATGAGAGAGAAACAATTCCATATAAAAAAGTTTTAAAGTCAGCAATACACTGAAGAAATTTAACACACTCAGGAAGAGGCAGAAATACCAGGTAGACAAAATTGGCACAAACAAGTAGCCAGTGATTGATGGAGTCATAATTGGTTTCATTTGTATACGTAAATAGCTGTTTTTATAAATGTGTTTTTGACAAAACACATTAGCTGCACACAGATTACTCAAAAAAAGATGTGTCTATGATTTTCCTGCTTAAACACTTCTACTTCAGTATCAATACGTGTATTTTACTGAAACTGAACTGGTCAGCCCCAGACTACTACCCAGAATCCTGTTTCAATGCAGTATGTCACATTATATTTACCCGACCAAAATGATGCCACATGAGGTAGTCCAGCACAGCCTGGGTCATGCCTTTGTTCCTGAGATGCCTTGCATTTAGTTTCTGATAACCCCATTCAATCCAGCCAGCCTGCGTTGAAACACAATTGACGAGGCACAGAGCTTCCACCTAAGACAATACAATTTAAGTAAGACCTTGGCAAATGATCTTATGCCAATCTTATGTTTATTGGACTGTGTATCATCTTGATAGTTGAATAGAGAGAGACCAACTAGTGCTTCAACCTGCATACGGATACCACACCACCCCAGCCAAACCACAACATAACACCAACACACATCGAACCAGAGCAATACAACCCATGAAATAACTCAATAAATAAGTTGCAAGCTCATGAGGATGGATGTATTAACATCCGATACATGTTGAACATTAAATAATGAAATAATAAAGCAAGTGACTTGTCTCTCTTTATTCAACGATCTTATGCCACTTTATAGGTGGTTCATAATAATGGTTAACCTCACAATGCAATCTAATTGCAACATAAGCAGCTGTTGTATAGGTGAAGAAACTGATCCATTTTTATTCTCCTTCTTTGGATCTTCTGAATCAAATAAAATTCACAGAACACATAAGCAGTGTATGTCTTCCAGCTACCACACACTGTTTAAAGCTGCTTCAGTATTTTAAATGCCTCCACAAACCTTAAAATGTTAGAATCCCCTTTTTAGAAATCCATCATTAATTTGAATTTCCAAGTGACTGCTTAGTGACAGGCCCTTATACAACAGTTTTCTATGTAGAAACAAAACATGTTGATCACAGTTACCACAACAGTGCCGTCAGAGAGAAAAAAAAAACATGCAGTTCAACGTCAGTGTTTGTGTGTTCAATTCACATTCAAATATTTATCTTGTTTCAAATGCAGTACTTAGAATTTATGTGCAGAGTAAGGCAACACATTTTACACCCTACATGCTGGGATTATACTGGTGAATTATACCGCAAAAATGTGAATGCTGCAAAGCTTGGATTACAAAACAGTCAGCAAATTGGTTTAAAAACGAATGTGCCCAAATTAAGATATGCATTTTCCTATCAAGAGAGATGCTGCTGTTCTGACTGGTGGGAAAAAAATGGATGGAGTGATAGTTTTCATGATCTCTAACAAGAAATTAACCTCTAAAATACTGAAAAAAGGCCAATTTTGAATTTGCTCTCCTAGTCAATCTGTATTGCCCGTCCCATTGGCCGCGCGGTCTAAGGCGTAGGCCTGCGGCCGCTCGCCTGTTGAGATTATGGGTTCGGATCCCACCAGAGGCATGAATGTTTGTCCGTTGTGAGTGTTGTCATGTAGAGGTCTCCGCGACGAGCTGATCACTCGTCAGAGGAGTCCTACCGACTGTGGTGCGTCGTGTGTGATCAAGAAACCTCGTGAATGAGGAGGCCATGGCCCGCGTTGGGCCGCAGCGCCTCGGGGGGGGGGGGCAGAGAGAGAGAGAGAGTCAATTTGTATTATGGCTGTAATCAGTGTTTTCATTATACGATGCTGTGTAAGACCAGCTAAGAAATGGACCTGTTTGAGCCCACTTAGTTTTACAGCCACATTTGCAACATCATAAGTTAAAAACCTGATATTTTATTAACAGGATTTTCAACATTTTAATTACCGGTGTGTTTTATAAAAAAAAAAGGTGTAGCGAACCTACAGCATACTGCTACAGGCAACCATAAAAGCAGACACAAAGATGGCCGTGTGAAGAGAAACACCATGAAAAAACAGTAACACATATAAAACATCATTTTAAAAACTGCTGTCATATCAACACACTACGGTCTAACAATGAATTACCAATTCGTAAGGTATAGTAGATTGTCCACAAAGGTGGCACAATATGAAAAGCACAAGGTGTCTTTCTTTCTGCAACTTGCAGTCATGTGGCTTTTCCGGCTTTCAGAGCGGTGCAGCTGAGAATGCTGTACTTCTGAGATACGAAGCGGCGTCCTACCCCAGACGACCAGAAACCTTAGCTTCTAGTGAAAGAATCATATATACCTTCTCGGGGTGTGCCAGGGCAAATCTCGACAGCACGTTGCCACCAGCGCCGACACCAAAACCGATTACATTCTTGAGCAGGAAGTGTGTCATAACAAAATTTATCTGCTCTGCCAACTCGTCCATTGTGGGATAGACGTGACTGTGGACAAGAGAAACACTGCATTCAAGTCAACATGCTACTATTGACCCTACACAAACACATGTTCACATTAAAGGTAAAGTGAACCCGTTACAGGCCCGGTGTGGCCCAAAGGGTGGGTACAGGTATAGCTCTATCTTCCATGACCGCGGCACTAGAAGGGGGTGAGTGGTCAGCAGCACGCCTCGGCCGCACTTTTCCCCGGGATAGACCCGGTACCCATTGTACAGGAGGCTGGGTGGACCCCAGGGCCGGTCTGGACGGACGGAAAATCTCGTCTCCACCGGGATTCGATCCCGGACCGTCTAGCCCGTAGTCAGTCGCTATACCGACTG
>Ga0123353_10010465_pt1 | contig 12933 bp, 8 predicted proteins | sample TergutLab28metaG_3_FD_92763 | JGI IMG/M metagenome (GOLD analysis project Ga0123353, IMG submission 92763) | Labiotermes labralis P3 segment gut microbial communities from Petit-Saut dam, French Guiana - Lab288 P3 | ecosystem: Host-associated > Arthropoda: Insects > Digestive system > Gut ...
ATGCCTCCAAATAATTCCATGGAGTATTAGTCCGAATTTCTCCGGGTTATCCCCCTGTAATGGGTAGGTTGCTCACGCGTTGCGCACCCTTACGCCGGTCGCCACCAAACATTGCTGCCCGTGCTGCCCCTCGACTTGCATGTGTTAAGCCTGCCGCTAGCGTTCATCCTGAGCCAGGATCAAACTCTTCATTGTATAAAATTTTAAATGTTATCGCTCGACCCATCGCTCTATATTCTCTATATTCTCCTTACTATTAAGGAAAAGAATTAACGTTTTACTCTTATTGTACTGTTAAATTGTACTACTTTTCAATATTTCAAAGATCAATTTTTGGTTCCCGATCAGATTCCAAAATCGAAACGGGCTGCAAAGGTAAGGACATTTTTTACACTGACAAATATTTTTGCAAATTTTTTCACATTTTTTTTTACCTTCGCACTTTAATTCACCCCGAAAAACGAGCAAAATCATGCATAAGAATCTCATAATCATACCCACATACAACGAAAAAGAGAATATCGAAAAAATGCTTCGAACCCTCATTTCCCTTGAAAATTTTTTCCACATTCTGATTATTGACGACGGATCGCCGGACGGAACTGCCTCCATAGTAAAAAAGGTGCAAGAGGAGGAGCCGGTTCGGATACACATAATCGAGCGGCAAGGCAAACAGGGGCTGGGGACGGCATACATCACCGGTTTTAAGTGGGCGATAGCGCATCAATATGACTATATCTTTGAGATGGACGCCGATTTTTCGCACAATCCAGCCGATTTGCCCAAATTGTACAACGCCTGTGTAGAGGGAGCCGATATGTCGATCGGATCACGCTATTGCAACGGTATTAGCGTAGTTAACTGGCCTTTAAAGAGGGTATTGATGTCCTATTTTGCTTCAAAATATGTGCGTATGGTGCTTGGCGTAGGCATCTACGATACCACTGCCGGATTTGTTTGCTTCAAAAGAGAGGTTTTGGAAAAGATTGATTTTGACCGCATCAAAATGAAGGGATACGGTTTTCAGATTGAAATGAAATACAACGCCTACAAACTCGGCTTCAAAATCACCGAAGTGCCGATTATCTTTATCGACCGCACCCTCGGAAGTTCCAAGATGAGCAGCGGTATTTTTGGGGAAGCATTTTGGGGGGTCCTCAAGCTCCGTTTCCGATGAACAATAAAACTATTTTAATCCGCAACGCCACCATCGTCAACGAAGGCCGCTCCGTTGTCGGAAGCGTGCTTGTGGTTGGAGATCGGATCAAGGAGATTTTACCCTCAGAAGTGCCTCTTCCAAATGTGGACGAAGTGATTGACGCCTCCGGTAAGTGGCTCATCCCGGGTGCTATTGACGATCAGGTACACTTTCGGGAACCTGGAGCGCCACATAAAGGAACGATTGCCACCGAAAGCGCCGCCGCTGTGGCAGGAGGTGTTACCTCTTTTCTCGATATGCCCAACACCCAACCGCCCTGCTGCACCATACCTTTGTTATGTGACAAATATGAAAGGGCTGCCGCATCTGCCCACGCCAACTATGCTTTCTATCTGGGTGCCTCTCATGAGAACATTGAAGAGATTAAAAAGGTCGATGCAACCCTCATTCCGGGTGTAAAGGTCTTCATGGGTTCCTCCACCGGCAATATGTTGGTGGAGCGGGAAGAGGTTCTTGAGCGCATCTTTCAAGAATCTCCCGTATTGATTGCCACCCACTGCGAAGATGAAGCAACCATTCGTCAAAATCTATTGGAGGCCAAAAGCAAGTATGGCAACGAGATTCCTCCGGAGATGCACCCACAGATTCGAAGTCGGGAGGCGTGTCTCACTTCCACTCAAAAGGCGATTGCTCTTGCCCTAAAACACCACCATCGATTGCACATTCTACACCTCAGCACAAAAGAGGAGGTTGAACTTCTATCTAAAACAATGAAAGAGACCTCTATAGTCAGTGGAGAGATTTGTGTGCATCACCTCTTCTTTACCGACCAAGACTATCCTAAGTATGGCAATTTGATTAAATGCAATCCCGCCATTAAGTCAATGGCCGATCGCGAGGCACTCAGAGCAGCGCTACGAAGCGGCGTGGTCAAGGTGGTGGCGACCGATCATGCCCCCCACACCTTAGAGGAGAAGCAACAGCCTTACCTGCAAGCGCCTTCCGGTTTACCCATCATCCAATACAGCCTCCCTTTGATGTTTGGTATGGCCATAGAATCTATTTTTACCCCCGAAGAGGTGGTATCATTCATGTGCCACGCCCCCGCCGAACTCTTTGGAATAGTCGATAGAGGTTTTATTCGGGAAGGCTACTATGCAGATTTAGTACTCCTTGACCCAAACACTCCCGCCAATTCTGCGCAACCGGATGCCCTCTACACCCAATGCCGCTGGAGCCCGTTATCGCACCTCCACATTCCCATCAGCGTCAGCCACACCTTTGTGAATGGCCATTTGGCCTATTCGGCAGAAAAAGGAGTCACACCTGAACGTTTTGCCCAACCCCTCAAATTCAAATCTCCATTCTCAATTCTCCATTCTCAATTCTCTTAATTCTTGAAATCGAAGCCCCTAACATACTTCTCCATCTGTACCGCCATGCTCTTTTGGGGATTCTCTTTCATTTGGACCAACCAGATCTTAAAAATGGGGTTGCCGGTCTTTGCCCTCGTCTTTTTCAGAATGGCAATCGCCGGAGTTATATTGCTTCTCTTTACTTTAAGTATCAAGAAATTAGAAATACCCCGCAAAAAAGATGTCTCATGGTTCCTCCTCTTGGCATTGGCAGAACCTTTTCTCTACTTTATTGGTGAAGTGTTTGGTATGAAACTGAGCGGCTCCCCTACCCTCGCTTCCATTGTCATTGCCACCATTCCCGTCTTCTCCATGCTATTTGCCATGATGGTCTATCGCGAACAACTAAGCAAATGGAACATGGCGGGAATCTTTTTGACCCTCCCGGGAATATGCGTCGTGGTCTTTGAAAACGGATTTGGCAAGATTGAACACACTGCCGGCGTGGCCATGCTCTTTTTGGCTGTCTTTTCGGCTGTGGCATACACCTTAATTGTCAAGAGGCTATCAAGTCAATACAACAGCATCACCGTCAACACATGGCAGCACGTTATCGGAGCCATCTATTTCCTGCCTCTATACTTTATTATTGACCATCAAACCGTAAAAACAATCTCTTTCTCATGGGAATTGATTCGCCCATTGCTTCTCCTATCTATCTTTTGCTCCTGCCTCTGCTATTTTCTTTTAATCAATACCGTCAAGGAATTAGGCGTCTCTAAAACCTCCACCTTTACCAGTTTGATTCCGGCGGTTACCGCCATTGGTGCGTTTTTTATGGGCGAAGAATCGCTTCCGCTGCGAAAGATTGTGGGAATTGGGATTGTAGTTGTGGGGTTGATTCTATCGCAGTACAGTAGGTCAGGAGCAGCAAAGAGGCGCTGACCTTATTGTTCCTCTTTTGTAAACGAGGTCAATAATTCATCATCCGTGTTGTAATATTGACGCCCAACAAACAGAATGTATCAATGCGCTCAGGCGCTGTCAACGCAGCGTGCAATGCCGTGATGGCTCCATCGCTAAATCCCACTATGTGTGCCTTGGCAATAAATCACCGCATCACCTGATGGGATTGCAAGAGTATATTTCCCATTTTCAGTTTGTTGTTGTTCTGTATCCGAAAGAGATTTCATTACTATATCGATAAGTGGACTCAGTTAATTCATACGCGTATTCAGTCAAACCATACGTGTATTCAGTCAAGTCATACGTGTATTCAGTCAAACCATACGTGTATTCAGTCAAACCATAACGTGGACTCATCTATATCGACCTCATACTCAACTGAATCCTCTGTCTCTCCCTATCGACATCCACCACTTTGACCTTCACGTGCTGGTGCAGTTTGAGCACTTCGCCGGGGTGGGTCACATATTTGTCGGCGATTTGGGAGATGTGGACTAAGCCATCTTGTTTGATGCCGATGTCCACAAAGGCGCCGAAGTTGGTGATGTTGGTGACAATCCCGGGGAGAACCATGCCGGTGCGCACATTTTCGATGGAGGTGATTTCGTCAGAAAATTCAAGTACTTTGATAGATGCACGGGGGTCACGGCCGGGTTTGGCCAACTCCTCCATGATGTCTTTAAGAGTGGGCATACCTACATTGTCGGAGACGTAGCGGGCAAGAACAACCTGTTTGCGTAACGCTTCATTGCTTAACAGTTCTGAAATTGAAGCATTTACGTCTTCGGCCATCTGCTCGACAAGAAGATAGCGTTCAGGGTGTACGGCGCTGTTATCCAATGGATAGGAGGCTTCTGGAATGCGTAGAAAACCGGCACACTGTTCGTATGCCTTCTCTCCCAGCCTCTTCACCTTTTTCAACTCTGACCTGCTTGTAAAAGCGCCGTTTTGGGTGCGGTAATCCACAATATTCTGCGCCAATTGTGGCCCCAAGCCCGAAACGTATGTGAGGAGGTGTTTGCTTGCGGTGTTCAGGTTCACCCCCACATGGTTTACGCAATACTCTACTGTCTGGTCGAGACTCTCTTTCAATTTCCGTTGATCAACGTCGTGCTGATATTGTCCCACCCCAATTGCTTTAGGATCAATCTTTACTAATTCGGCCAAAGGATCCATGATGCGACGCCCGATGGAGACGGCTCCGCGTACGGTAACGTCGTAATCGGGGAACTCTTCGCGGGCGATTGAGGAGGCGGAGTAAACCGATGCGCCATCTTCACTTACGGCATACACTTTGATTTCGTGTGGCCACGCAATCTTTTTGAGGAATTGCTCCGTCTCGCGACCTGCTGTGCCGTTGCCAACAGCAATCACCTCCATTTTATACGATTCAACTAAGTTCACAATCTTTTTCATTGCTTGACTGCGTTCATTTTGAGGTGGATGTGGATAAATGGTGTCGTTGTGCAAAAGGTTGCCCTGCGCATCTAAACACACCACCTTACAGCCCGTCCGAAAGCCCGGATCGATGGCTAAAACCCGTTTTTGCCCTAAGGGCGAAGCAAGCAAAAGTTGTGTGAGGTTGTTGGCAAAAACCTTGATGGCTTCGGCATCTGCGTTCTCTTTAGCCACATTGATCGATTCGTTTTCTATAGAGGGTTGAATAAGGCGTTTGTAACTATCTTCCATCGCCATTTTTACCTGTGTCAACGAACTCTCTTCTCCGGCCGGAAACGAACGCCCTCTTTCTGCCTGAAATGAACGCCCTCTTTCTGTCTGAAAAGGACGCCCTCTTTCTGCCGGAAAAGGACGCCCACTTTCTGCCTGAAAAGGACGCCCTCCTTCTGCCTGAAAAGGACGCCCCCTTTCAGATGGAGAGGTACTCTGCAACCCCTGTGAAGTACTTCGCAATCCGTTCATTTCGTTGCTATTATAAACAAAGCGCTCTACCACCGCTATGGCATCGGATACCGCCTCCGTCTCTACCCGAACGGTGAGAAAACCCTCGGCGTGGCCGCGCAGGATAGCCAACAGGCGGTGTGACGGGATTTTTTTGATTGGTTCTTTGAAATCGAAATAGTTTTGAAAGTTCTCAGCCTCTTTCTCTTTGCTTTTCACTAACTTGGCATAGACGAGCGCATCCCTTTGATAGAGCCTGCGCAAAGCGTCCCGAATGTCAGCCCGCTCCGAAATCTGTTCGGCGATGATGTCTCTTGCACCCGCAAGCGCCTCCTCCACCGAAGAGACTTTGTCGTTTAAAAACGATTCCGCCAAAACAGATGCCGGACGTCTGTCGAAAGAGGCCAATAGCTCCGATAAAGGCTCCAAACCCTTTTCTCGCGCAATAGAGGCACGGGTACGCCGCTTGGGACGATAAGGGAGGTAGAGGTCTTCCAAACGATTCATTTCATAGCACTCCTCAATCTGGCGCCTTAATTCGTCCGACAACTTTCCTTGCTCCTCTATCGATTTAAGAATAGCCTCTTTACGTTTGCGTAACTCTTCATACTTTTCGTGCAACATCTTTATTGCCGCAATTTGAACTTCATCCAAACTACCCGTCATCTCCTTCCGATAACGACTAATAAAAGGGATAGTCCCCCCCTCTTCCAACAACTGAACGGTCTGCTCTATCTGCCACTCTTTCAGCGACAGCGCCTCCGCCATCAAAGCAACATGCTTAGGATGAACATTCCCCTTTGCATATACATTTGCACTTACATTCTGATTCACAACAACATTTTGACTCATTTCTCAATAATTATTAAACAATTAAACTACCAAACTACCAACCTATCAACCTTTTAACCCCTACCCCCCCGATTTCTCTTTCTTCTCTTTCTTCTCTCCACTTTCCACTCTCCACTCTCTTAATTCTTGTCTCCTGCCTCTCCATTCTCACAATTCTCCATTCTCAATTCCTGCCTCCTTTCTCACAATTCTCCATTCTCTTGCCTCCTGCCCCCCTTCTCTTAATTATTAATTATTAATTATTAATTCTCTCAATTCCTGCCTCCTTTCTCTCCATTCTCAATTCTCAATTCCTGCCCCCCTTCTCTTAATTATTAATTATTAATTATTAATTACTATTTCTCCCCCCTACTCCTGAGACAATTGCGTCAACTGCTCCCGATACGCCGAAAATATCTTCGACTTAGAGACAAATCCCAAGTAGTGATGCTGCTTATCAACCACCGGCAAATTCCAAACACCAGAAAACTCAAACTTCTCCATCACCTGCTCCATCTTCTCGTCTATCTGTACCACATCGGGAGGGGCCTGCATAAGTTCCTTGACATAAGTGGTTTGATAACGACTTTGGTCAAACATCATCTCCCTGATTCTGTCTAAGAAAACCACACCTTCCAACCTGCCGTCGCTGTCCACCACGGGGAAGATATTTCTTTTACTCGAAGAGACAGCCTTCACTAAGGTACCCAAAGAGTTCGAAGCGTGCACAGCCGTAAAATCGGTCTCTACCAGATCGGCTGTCTGCAACAATACAAGCACCGCCTGATCGTGGTCGTGGGTCAGGAGGTCGCCCGATTTGGCAAGTCGTTTGGTGTAGATCGAATAGGGTTCAAAGCCCCGAATGGTGGCAAAGGAGCACACAGAAGTGATAATCAACGGCATCAATAATTGATACCCGCCGGTGATTTCCGCAATGAGAAAGATTGCAGTAAGAGGCGCCTGCATCACACCTGCCATCAGCCCGGCCATTCCGGTGAGCGCAAAGTTGGCTTCCGGAAGTTGATGGAGGTCGAGCAGATTGATACTCCGTGCCATAGCAAAACCCAATAAGCCACCCACAAAGAGGGTAGGTCCAAACGTTCCCCCCACTCCCCCTCCGGCATTGGTTAACGACATGGCAATCACCTTAAAAAAGAGTACGCCCACAAGAAAAAGGGGCAGAAACCATGGTTTTAGGGTTAATGTGCCAAATAAAAACGAGTTATTGATTGAGGGTTCAAGATGATCGTTGAGGCAGGCGCCCAAAAATCCGTACCCCTCACCGTAGAGAGGCGGAAAGATAAAGATGAGCAACCCCAAGCCGGCCGCCGAAATCAGCCAGCGCTTAAAAGGTTTATGTATCGAATGGATTTTATCCTCTACATGGAGGGTCATACGGGTGAAATAGAGCGAAACAAATCCGCAAATTATCCCAAGCGCCATATAGTAAGGCAAGTTTCCGATCAAAAAGCGCTCGGCAGTGGTGGCAAAGGCTACCTCACCCCCCATCAGCACCGAAGAGACTACCGTGGCGGTAATTGAAGCTATGAGCAGCGGGAGAATGGAGCCCATCGACAGATTAAGCATTAGTATTTCAAGCGTGAACAGAATACCTGCCAAAGGCGCTTTAAAGATCCCCGCCACAGCCCCTGCCGCGCCACATCCGAGCAGCAGCGTCATTTGTCTGTAATTCAATCCCAACGCACGGGCAATGGTCGATCCAATGGCGGCACCGGTATAGACAATGGGCGCCTCAGCCCCCACCGATCCGCCAAAACCAATCGTTACCGAACTGGCCGCCATTGAAGACCAGCAGTTGTGCGCCTTGATGCGCGATTGTTTCCGGGAGATGGCGTGAAGCACTTTGGTGATTCCATGTCCTATGTTGTCCTTGACCAAATACTTGACCAACAGGAGCGCCAGCAACATCCCCACCCCCGGATAGATAAAGTAGAGCAGATTGTCGGCCCATCCGTGAAACCAACCGGTAAGAAGCGCCTGTACTCCATGTATCGCCTTTTTTAAAACCACGGTAGCCAAACCGCATCCCAATCCGGTGAACACAGACAATATCAGCAACATACGCCTTTCGGGCATCTGTTTAAGCCAACCGGCCAAAGGCGACAAAACTCTCTGCATTGCGGAGAAATGGTTATAAAATAGAAAAGCAGCCGGCGCCGCTTTAGGTTAATCGTCGCTTTCCGGATCTCCTTCTCCGGATTCACTCTCTTCGTCAGGATAGTTATCTAACGAATCATCGTCGGGAAATGCATCGTCATCATCTCCTCCGGCTGAAGCAGAATTATCTCGAAAAATATCCTTCTCCACCTCTGCGTAGTCGTCAATCTTTACGTCCACCTTTACTAAGTAGATGGCATCGGGAGTTTCAATTGTAATGGCATGGAAAAAGGTTCCGTCGGGTTTGGAAATCTTCATAATTTCGTCCATGTAGTCAACATAACCACGAGGATACTTCTCCTTGATAACAGCCAACAATTCCGTAGAAAGGTTGGCATAACTCACTACCGATCTTCGTTTGCTCGGCTCCATAATCTTGGTACTCATTTTTGCTATTAAATTTCGTGCAATTATACAGCAAAAAATAGTTGCTACAAAACAATAACTATATATTTTTTTTAAAGAAATATGATTTTTGCCTCTTTTTCAATATGTTATCACGTGTAATAAAAATTTCTTTTCCGCTCTTCACATCCTTACCGGTGTAGTACATCACCGAAGAACGGGTCATGGGTGTGGGGGTAAAGTCCTGAACCTGCTCTACCACTACTTCGTTTGTATGTAATGTGCGGGCTAAGGCGTTCATATCCCGCTCTGTACAACCCGGATGAGACGAAATAAAGTATGGAACAATGCACAATTTCAAGTGTTCCTGAGTGTTTATTTTGTCAAAACACGCTTTTAACCGCTCATAGAGAAGAAACGACGGCTTCTCCATACACTTTAAAATATGCTGCTCAGTGTGTTCGGGAGCTACCTTTAGACGACCCGATATATGAAACCGCAACAACTCATTCAAATAGACCTCCCCGTCGGCGCTCAAAAAACCCGATTCATTTAAGAAAAGGTCGTAGCGGATGCCGCTTCCCACAAAGGCATATACGATTCCCGGCTCATTTCTAATGCGCCGGTAGAGTGCTGTGATTCGGGAATGGTTATGATCCAAGTTCCTGCAAAGCGTTGGAAAGAGGCAGGAGGTGCGGGAGCAGGCATTGCACTGTGCCCCATTTTTCCCCTTCATTCCATACATATTGGCCGAAGGACCGCCCAAATCAGAGAGCACGCCTTTAAATTGAGGATGTGCCACTTGCGCCCTAACTTCTCTGAGAATCGACTCCTCTGAACGGGAGATAATCTCTTTTCCCTGATGAACGGCAAGGGTGCAAAAACTACACCCCCCAAAGCAACCCCGATGGAGGCAAATAGAGTGTTTGATCATCTCATAAGCGGGAATGTGCTTCCCGTTGTAACGGGGATGGGGCAGACGGGTAAACGGATGGTCATAGATGGCATCGAGTTCGCAAGGCTCCATCGGAGGGAAAGGAGGATTGACCACCACATAAGCATCCCCCACCCGCTCTACCAAGCGTTTGGCATTTTTTTGATTAGCCTGATGTTCAATTACCTTAAAATTATCAAGACAAGCCTCTTTATCACGAACACACTCTTCGTAACTATGGAGCATCAAGGCATCAACGCCCCAATCATAAAATCCATCACATCTGTCAAATCCATCACATCTATCAAATCCATCACCTTCGTCACATCCATCGCTTTCATCCCATTTTCCCTTTTTATCCATTCTTGCAAGCCATACAATCTGAGGCGTCTCTCTGATTTCCCGTACACCTGCTCTCGCACGCATCTTTTGCGCCAACGCAACCACCGCCTGCTCCCCCATCCCATACACCAAATAGTCTGCCCCACTCTCCACCAAAACAGAGGGTTTCCAACAATCATCCCAATAGTCGTAGTGGCCCAGACGCCTAAGGGATGCTTCGATACCGCCAATGACAACCGGAACGTCCGGAAAGAGTTGCTTGAGGATGCGGCTATAAACCGTTACCGCCCTGTCGGGACGTGCACCCGACCTATTTTCAGGAGTATAGGCGTCATTGCTGCGAAGACGTTTGGCGGCGGTATAGTGGTTCACCATCGAATCCATGCTCCCCGAACCAACACCGAAGAAGAGACGGGGACGTCCCAATTTGGTAAAATTCCTCAAATCATCGCGCCAGTTGGGTTGCGGGACAATGGCCACGCGATAGCCCTGCGCTTCGAGCACCCTCCCAATGACAGCCATCCCAAACGAAGGATGGTCAACGTAGGCATCTCCCGAAAAGAGAATAATATCGACATTACTCCAACCTCGTGCATCTAACTCCTTTCGGGAAGTGGGCAGAAACGGGAAGTGCAATGCAGATGTTTCCATGACTACATACGCTGAGGAAGCGTTATACCCAATATGTTCATAGCATGAGTCAACACCTTTGCTATTTGCTCCAACAAAACAAGACGTTGTATTAACTTTTGAGAATCAGGCTCTTTAAGCACCGATACCTCATGGTAATAATGGTTAAACTCTTTAGCCAAATCAAAGGCATAGTTGGCGATAATGGAGGGGGCGTGCGCGGCGCCTGCCTCCCGAATACGCTCAGGATAGTCGTTCAAAATCTTGACAAGCGCCACTTCCTTATCCAACAAGAGCGCATCTGTAACACAGGCAGTATATCCCTGTTCCGCCGCCTTGCGCAATACCGATTGGATACGTGCATGAGTATATTGAATAAAGGGGCCGGTATTACCGTTAAAGTCAATAGATTTCTGGGGATCAAAAAGCATTGTGTTTTTGGGATCGACTTTAAGTATAAAGTACTTTAACGCCCCCAAACCCAACATTTCAAAGAGTTTTTCCTGCTCTTTTTGAGGCATCTCCGCCAATTTCCCCAACTCCTTAGAGGTCTCTTTGGCCGTTTGCACCATCCCCTCCATCAAATCGTCGGCATCCACCACCGTGCCTTCACGCGACTTCATCTTCCCATGAGGTAACTCTACCATTCCGTAGGAAAGATGGTAAATCGCATCTGCCCAAGCAAATCCAATCTTTTTCAAAATCAACTTGAGCACCTGAAAATGGTAATTCTGTTCATTTCCAACCACATAAATCATCTCCTCCGAGGGGAACTCCTCGAAACGTTGCTGTGCCGTACCCAAATCTTGTGTCATATAGACCGAGGTACAGTCGGAACGCAACAACAGTTTATGGTCCAATCCGTCACCCGTCAAGTCGCACCACACCGACCCATCCTCTTTCCGGTAGAGTACGCCCTTATTAAGCCCCTCCTGAACCAACGACTTCCCAAGTAGGTAGGTTTGTGATTCGTAATAGATCTTATCGAAACTTACTCCAAGCCGCTTATAGGAAGCATCGAATCCTGAGTAAACCCATTCGTTCATCATTTGCCACAATTGGATGGTAGAGCGATCGCCCTGCTCCCACCTCCGCAACATCTCCTGAGCCTCAAACAGAATAGGCGCCTCTTTTTCAGCCTCTTCCCGACTCAACCCGCGACTCTCTTGCAGCTCCTCAATTTCACTTTTATACGCTTTGTCAAAGAGTACATAATACTTTCCCACCAAATGGTCGCCTTTCATTCCGGAACTTTCGGGCGTCTCTCCATGGCCAAAACGCTGCCACGCAATCATCGATTTGCAAATATGGATGCCACGATCGTTTACCAAATTTACTTTCACCACTTTATATCCATTTGCCTCCAAGAGTTTTGATACCGACCACCCCAAAAGGTTGTTCCGTATATGCCCTAAATGCAACGGTTTATTGGTGTTGGGAGAGGAATACTCCACCATAATGCTCTTCCCGTTTGCCTCCTGCTGCCCCCATTGAGGCGCAGCGGCAATACGCTTCAAACGCTCTTGCCAAAAGTCGACCCCAAATTTGAGGTTCAAGAAGCCCTTAACCACCTGATATGAATCAATAAACGGTACGTGCGCCTGCAAATATGCCCCAACCTCCTCCCCTGTCTGCTCGGGAGATTTGCGGCTTATTTTGAGCAAAGAAAAGGTAACTGCCGTAATGTCACCGTCAAACTCCTTGCGCGTGGCCTGAAGTTGAAGTGATTCAGGGGCAACTACCTGACCATAAAGCGCTTCAAGGGTTATTGAAATCTCCTTGGAGAGAATATTTTCAATGGATTGCATAAGATGTAAAGTACTTTTTAATCTCTTTCTTTGCCTTGGGCGCCAGGATAAAGAGGGTAAACATGGTGCTGAATGCCATAAAAGCAAAGGCAATATCAATAATGTCCACCACGGCGGTTAAGGGAATCACCGCCCCCACAATGAGCATAGCCAAAAAGAAGTAGTTGTAATAGCCGGCATTCTTTGCACCAAAGAGGAAATTGGTACACTTGATGCCGTAGTAGGAGTAGGAGAACATGGTGGAAAAGGCAAAGATAAAGGCCACAAGCATCAGCAGGTAGTGTCCTACTCCGGGTATCGAAGACTCAAAAGAGTTTAAGGCCATCTGTATGCCCTGTACCTGACTCACTTCATATTGGCCATTAATCAAAATGGCGAGTGCTGTCAACGTGCATATTAAACCTGAATCTATCGAAGGAGCAATCATTGCCACCAAACCCTCACGCACAGGCTCTCGATTTTTGGAAGCGCCGTGCATCATGGCAG
>Ga0123353_10010466_pt1 | contig 12932 bp, 16 predicted proteins | sample TergutLab28metaG_3_FD_92763 | JGI IMG/M metagenome (GOLD analysis project Ga0123353, IMG submission 92763) | Labiotermes labralis P3 segment gut microbial communities from Petit-Saut dam, French Guiana - Lab288 P3 | ecosystem: Host-associated > Arthropoda: Insects > Digestive system > Gut ...
AGATAAAAATAAGCGTCTTGAACATTCATTTTGTAAGCATCTGCAAAGGCTGGCACTATGTATGTCATAAAACTTATTTTATCACTCGTCGCTTTATCTATTACTTTATTTTCCATATAGATTTCAATTTCTATCAAAGTGCAAAGTTACAACTTTTTTCAAATTTTTACAGATATCTTTCAGACAATTTTTCCCATCAGCGCTCTGTCCGCAAACTTGCCTACAACGGGGTGGCGGGTTAGGGATTTTTTTTGGTTGATATTACTATTATCGTTACCTTTGATGCGAGAATGTTAGACCCTTTTATCTTTCGAGTAAAATCGTGCTGAAAGTATAGATGTTAAAAGCGTACAAGTATTGTATAAAGTGGTTTATCTTAACGGAGGGTTGTTAGTTAATGTATTAGCCAGAACGAGTAGCGAGATATGGATTGCAAATGCCAGCAAGCCCACCCATAATGCCGGCATGTTATTAGGTCTTGGTTTGGGAATAGGTTTTGAACATGAATTCAGTTCAGGTATATTGCTCTACCTGAATCCAAATGTAAGATTGAGTGGTTTTGGAAGCGGATACCATATTCTCCTGCAAGGAGGTGTTAGCGTCGGAGTTGGGTACAAATTCTAACTGAAGCCCAACAACCACGGGGTTTAACTTGGGATAATCGGTAGTGGAAAAGGAGGCCGTCTAATGACTTTTTAGACGGTCTCTTTTTTGATTTTCGGGTAGTATTTTTACGAAAAAATGTCTATTTTTGCCCCTTATTTTTACAACACCAAGTATAATGAATTACTTTAATCGAAAAATTGACAGAACTTTACAACAATGGAGTAAGGAAAAACGACGCAAACCGTTGATGCTTCGCGGGGCACGTCAGGTTGGCAAAACTTCCGCCATCCGAAATTTGAGCAAACAATTCAAATATTTTGTGGAAATCAACTTTGAAAACAAAGACCATTCGGCTGCTAAAAAGGTCTTTTCACACCATTCAGAACCCCAAATAATATGCAGCGAACTAACTGCGTTATTTGGGATTCCGATTGTACCCATAGAAGTTAAATCGGGCACACAAGGAAAAATGCAAAGCATGCGGATCTATCTAAAAGAGAGAAACGTCAATTATGGGATACGCACCTCCCTTGAAAATTTTTGTACGTACCAAAAAATATATGTTTATCCATTGTATGCCATTGGACAAATTCTAACTGAATTTTCCCTGACTTCAACGGTACACCTTGCTCAATAAAATACGGTGTCGTTCTCCATAATTGACTTGACAATGTCGGTGTATGTTTGCGTGGCATCTATCCAGCGGATGGGGATCCCTCTGCGCTCCATACCCCTGAACCAGGTCATCTGTCGCTTGGCAAATTGATGAATGGCAATGCGCAACTGCTGTTTCATCTCTTCAAAGGAGAGCGCTCCGGTGAGGTAAAGGGCTAAGTATTTATACTCCAATCCGTAGTAAATCATGTCTTCCGTCGTAAGCCCCTCTTTCATCAGTCTTTCTGCCTCTTCAACCAATCCGTTTTGCAGCCGATGTTCCAAACGGTGGTCGATGCGGGCGCGTCTCTCTTCCACCGGCAAGTGAAGCCCAACAACCACGGGGTTTAACTTGGGATAATCGGTAGTAGTGAAAGGATGTGCTTGCTTCCACACTGCAATTTCAATGGCACGAATCAGGCGTTTGCGGTTTTCGGTATCGGTAGTGTTGTGCAGGGGGCCGTAGGAGGCGAGGCAGGCAATTAGCTCTTCGTGAGACAGCTTTTCGCACCTGTTGCGCAACTCTGTGTTCTCAGGGACTTTGGGCATATCAAACCCCTTACAGACCGCCTCAATATACATCCCCGAACCTCCGCAAAGCACCGGCACTGCGCCACACATCTTAATTTGATGGTACGCCTTATAGAAATCTTCCAGATAGCGATACACGTTGTACCGCTCCCCCGCCGGAACCACATCAATCAGGTGGTACGGAACCTCTTTCCCCTCAAATTGGTAGTCGGCCAAATCTTTTCCGGTGCCTATGTCCATGCCCCGATAGACCTGTCGGGAATCGGCAGAGAGGATTGCGCCGCCCAATTGCGCCGCCAACTCCACAGCCACCCGTGTCTTACCCGACGCTGTAGGCCCTAATATAACCAATAATTTTTCACTCATGGAGCCCCCCGCTGTCTCTCTACACTCCGCGCTTCTTCTTCCCCAATTTATTGCCATCCTTCCTAAGCTCAGCCCCTTTCGCGGGCTGCACCCCAGCGTGAGGCTGGTCCTCTTTCGCAGTCTGTTCCTCCGTGCGAGGCAAATTCCCTTTCGCAGTCTGCTCCCCTGTGCGAGGCCGGTCCCCTTTCGCAGTCTGTTCCTCCGTGCGAGGCAAATTCCCTTTCGCAGTCTGCTCCCCTGTGCGAGGCCGGTTCCCTTTCGCAGTCTGCTCCTCTGTGCGAGGCCGGTCCCCTTTCGCAGTCTGCTCCTCCTTAGGCTTTGATTTTGACAAGGGAGTCTGCGCCGCCGACATCCGTTGGGGCAACATCGCCGGTTTTCCTTTCACAGAAGCATATATCAACAACCCCACTCCAAACAGGATAAAGGGGATACTCAGCCACTGCCCCATATCCAACTTCATTCCCTCTTCAAAGGGTTCCTGAACATTTTTGATAAACTCAATAAAGAAACGGGATGTGAAGATGAGAATCAGGAAAATACCCAGAAACATTCCGGTCTTCATCTTGGGCAACCATCGGCGATAGAGCCATAAAAGGAAAAAGAATGACAGCACATAACACAACGCTTCATACACCTGAGTGGGATGCATGGGCATCGTCTCCCCTCTTCGCAGGAAGATAACGCCCCAGGGCAGAGAGGTTTCCACGCCGTATATTTCGGAATTCATCAGGTTCCCCAGACGGATAAAGCAAGCCGCCAAGGCAGTGGGGATGGCAATTCTATCTAACAGCCAAATATAGTTGAATCCATTTTGGGGGCCATACTTCTTAACAAAAAACCATACCCCAATCAAAATCCCGATTGTTCCCCCGTGAGAGGCCAATCCCCCTTCCCACATCTTCAAGATCTCTATCGGATGGGAGAGGTAGTACACGGGGTCATAGAAAAAACAGTGCCCCAACCGCGCACCAATAGCCGCAGAGAGGAACAAGGTAAAGAGCAAATTGTCCAATATATTGGTTTGCAAATGCTCTCGCCTAAAAAACCCCCTTACAATATAGTAACCTACAATAAACCCAAGAATAAAGAGAATGTTATAGTAGCCGATTCGAAGGGCGCCAAGTTTAAATATTATCGGATCAAGGTCCCAGTTGATAGATAAAAGAAAGTTCATAACGATGGGTGTTTTATGGTGCAAATGTACAAAAAATTACAACTTGTTTTTGATATGGCAAAATTATTCTCTACTTTTGTGGTGAAAAACAGAATGTCGCTGCAATAGTATGCCAAAAGCAAAATCGAACATAGAAATCAAAAATAAACGTGCAAGGTTTGAATATGAGTTCATCGAAACCTTTACTGCCGGTATTGTCCTTAGCGGTACCGAAATTAAATCTATACGTGCAGGAAAGGCGTCTTTAGTGGATTCGTATTGCTATTTTGTTGGCAATGAACTTTTTGCAAAACATATTCACATAGCTGACTATTGGTGGGGCAGTTTTAATCAGCACGATCCCAGACGCGATCGAAAGCTCCTCCTCAACCGCAATGAGTTACGCAAGTTGCATCGCCATGTAAAGGAGAAGGGGCTTACCATTGTGGCTACCCGACTCTTTATTGCCGAAAACGGTTTTGCGAAACTCAACATTGCGCTGGCGCGTGGGAAAAGGGAGTACGACAAGAGAAATACAATAAAAGAGAACGATATCCGGCGTGATTTAGAGCGGGGCTAACGTTCGATTCGGGCAAAGACACTTAAAGGCAGTCGTTTACCAAATTTATCTTCTAAGATTAACTCTCCGAATGAGGCGGCGGCGGCGTAACCGGCGGGGCCGGAGAGACGGTCGGCGGCGGCGCAATCGGAGAGACTGCCTGTGCCTGCTTGGCCAAATGATGCTCGAGCCAAAGAGTCGGCCAACACTGCGGAGTAACCGTTTGAGTAGAGGTTCAGGAGCATGAAACTGTCATGCGGGGATAGAATGGCATTACATGCCTGCAGGAGTTCAAACAGACATTCGTCTAACTTCCAGCGTTCTCCTTCGGGGCCGTGGCCATAAGCGGGAGGGTCTAATATAATTCCCTGATATTGTGCGTTGCGGCGTACCTGTCGCTTTACAAACTTCAGGGCGTCTTCCACCATCCAGCGGATACCGTCCATGTTACTCAATTCCATGTTTTCCCGCGCCCAGGTGACCACTTGTCGCACGGCATCTAAATGGGTGACATCGGCGCCTGCGGCACGGGCTGCCAACGAGGCGCAGCCTGTATAGGCAAAGAGGTTCAAAATCTTGGGGGGACAGGAGGTGGAGGTGGGGCGAGAGGAGGAGTTGGAGGTGGGATTGGAGGTAAGGCGAGAGGAGGAGTTGGAGGGGGGATTGGAGGTAGGGCGAGAGGAAGAGTTGGAGGTGGGATTGGAGGCGAGGCGAGAGGTGGCTTTGTAGATGAAGTCCCAGTTGGGGGCCTGCTCGGGGAAAAGTCCCACGTGTTTAAAAGCGGTAAGTCCTAACCTTATCTTAAACTGAAACGCTGACGATTCAGGGCTGACGACTGACGACTCACGGCTGACGGCTGACGACTCACGGCTGACAACCGATGACTCACGGCTAACGGCTAACGATTCAGGGCTGACGACTGACGACTGATAACTGATCAGCCACTGTTCAGGCATCTTCTTGAGCATTTTCCAAGTGCCGCTCTCCTCCTTGCCCGCTTTTCCAAAGCCGGCGCCTGTTTCAAAACGGGTATGGGTAAGGGCGTTCCACTCCTTTTCTGATAGTGACTTATTCCACAGCGCTTTAGGCTCCGGACGTGCGATAAAATAGGCGCCAAAACGCTCTAATTTCTCAAAATTTCCACTGTCGATTAACTCATAATCAGGCCAGTTCCGAGGAGAAAGTAACAACATTTCATCAACATTTGTTAAACGACAAATATAACCTTTTTAACCGTTGCCCCTACTGTTTGGAATCGTTTTTTTCTCTACTTTTGTTGCCTGAAACATGACCCTCAATACGTTTTTTCAACATAAAACCAATACTTATTATGCAACACATCAACACTTACGACTTTACAGGCAAACGCGCTATTATTCGCGTTGATTTTAACGTGCCCCTTAACGCTCAATTTGAGGTTACAGACGATACCCGCATTCGCGCTGCCATTCCAACCCTGAAAAAAGTGGTCAACAGCGGTGGCTCCGTGATTATTATGTCGCACTTGGGTCGCCCCAAAGCAACTGAGAACAAGTTCTCTCTCAAGCACATCATTCCCATCATTGAAAAGCACTTGGGTATTCAACTCCTCTTTGCCCCCGACTGTATGGGCGCAGAGGCAGCCGAACTCTCTAGAAATCTTCAATCCGGACAGGCTTTACTGTTGGAAAACCTCCGCTTTTATGCCGAAGAGGAGGGAAAACCGCGGGACCTGCCCGAAGGGTGTACGGACGAAGAGAAAAAAGTGGCCAAGGCGTTGATGAAAGAGAAACAGAAAGCCTTCACCGCCCGCCTTGCCTCCTACGCCGACTGCTACATCAATGACGCTTTTGGCACCGCACACCGCGCCCACGCCTCTACTGCGCTTATTGCAAAATATTTCCCTGAAGATAAGATGTTTGGCTATTTGATGGAGGAAGAGGTAACGGCGTTGGAGCAGGTACTTCAAAACCCTAAGCATCCCTTAGTGGCCATTCTGGGTGGCGCTAAAATTTCCTCCAAGATTGGAGTAGTGGCGAATCTTTTAGAAAAGGTTGACAGGATGATTATTGGCGGTGGCATGGTCTTCACCTTTGTTAAGGCCAACGGAGGAGCCATTGGCGCCTCTCTCTGCGAAGACGACCAGATTGAACTTGCGCGCACCATCATGGCAAAAGCAGGCGAGAAGGGTGTTCAACTTGCTCTTTTTAAAGATGTTGTGGCGTCCGACTCCTTTACGCCTGATGCCAATACCCTGATATGCCCCGTAACAGAGATTCCGGATGGATGGATTGGGATGGACGCCGGTCCCCAAACGCTGGAGGCGTGGGAAACGCTTTTGATGGAGGCCAAAACCGTGCTGTGGAATGGCCCTGCAGGTGTATTTGAAATGCCCGCCTTTGCCAAAGGCACCCATAAAATTGCCGAAATCCTCGCTCAGATTACCGCTCAAAACGAATGTTTTACACTTGTAGGCGGAGGCGACTCTGTGGCCGCTGTAAACCAGATGGGCTTTGCCGACAAGGTGAGCTACGTTTCCACCGGTGGCGGCGCCATGCTCGAATATTTAGAGGGGATTGAACTCCCCGGCATCAAGGCCATTAGGGAGTAAGAATACATCTATACGGTCATGATGTCCTTTTCCTTAGGTGTACGTCTATACGGTCATGATGTCCTTTTCCTTAACGGCAATCAATTCGTCCACTTTTTTGTAAAAGAATTCGGTCTCTTTTTGGATTAAACCCTCCGTATCTTTGGCTACATCTTCGGGGAGGCCATCCTTTTGCATCTTCTTGATAAGCTCAATTTGATCGCGCCGAATGTTGCGGATGGCTACACGGGTCGCTTCTCCCTCGGTTTTTGCCTTTTTAACCAACTCTTTACGGCGATCTTCCGTAAGAGGGGGGACGTTAATCCGAATCACTTCTCCATTGTTCTGCGGATTAAAACCCAAGTTGGCGGCAAGAATCGCTTTTTCGATGACCTGAATCATCTTCTTCTCCCATGGTTGGATCAATATGGTGCGGGCATCGGGTACGGTGACGCTGGCCACCTGCTCAATGGGTGTGGGCGATCCGTAATAGTCCACTGCCACCCCTTGAAAAACTGCGGGATTGGCCTTTCCTGCACGCAACACCGCCAACTCTTCCGAAAAATGGATAACTGCTTTCTCCATTTTTGTTTTGGTGTTCTCTAAAACTTCTTTTGTCTTTTCTATTTCCATAATGTTGATAAATTGCTTAATTGTTTGGGGTTAAAACAGTTCAGTGCCTATGGGTTCGCCTTTTACCAACCGTAAAAGATTACCGCACTTGTTCATGTCAAACACTACTACGGTCATTCTGTTCTCTTTGCAAAGGGTAAACGCGGTCATATCCATAATTTTAAGGTTTTTCTCAAGCGCTTCATCAAACGATAGTCGGCTATATTTGACGGCGGTTGGCTCTTTTTCGGGGTCAGCGCTATAGACACCGTCCACACGGGTTCCCTTAAAGAGGGCAGATGCGCCTAACTCAATGGCACGCAGGGCGGATGCAGTATCGGTGGTAAAGAAAGGGTTCCCTGTTCCACCGGAGATTAACACCACTTTTCCCTGCTCCAATAGCGCCACTGCTTCGTCCCGCACCCAATACCGCGCTACCGACTCCATGGGTGTGGCCGAGAAAACTTCGGACTCCTGATCCTCGTTCCGCAAAGCGCAACTTAAAGCGATACTATTAATAGTTGTAGCTAACATACCCATTTGGTCGCCTTTAACGCGCTCAAAACCTTTTCCGGCTCCGGCAAGACCTCTAAAGATATTGCCCCCGCCAACAACAATGGCCACCTGTACGCCGGAGAGGCAAACCTCTTTAATCTCTTTGGCGTAGCTGCTCAGCACCTCTGAGTCCAAGCCCTGTCCTCCGTGACCAGCAAGGCTTTCTCCACTCAGTTTTAATAATATACGTCTAAATTTCATTTTTCTTATAACTAATCGTACAAAAATAGACAATAATTATGAAATCACCAACTACATCATCAATGACACAATAATTCCGTCTGAAATAAACCATTTTTCACGGGGGATGGTATAGATTCCATCGTGCAGGGAGAGCAACCCATTTTGCAGCAATGGCGCTGCTGCCTCGTGAAAATGGCGCTTCACTTTGGCCAAAAACCTCGACGTACAGTGTGGTGTACACTGTGGCGTACACTGCGGCGTACACTGCGGCGCTAACTGCGTGGCCAATGCGTGCTCCGAAAAGCCTTCCGAAGTGCGTAAGCGAGTCATTATAAATTCATTATATCGTTTTCTTGGCCATAGGCGTTCCGTTTTAAACCATTCGGAGGTTTCGGAAATGCACTTGAGGTAGCGTTCCAAGTGGCGGACGTTGGCGTAACGGTTGGTTCCGTCGTATGAGTGTGCCGACGGCCCAAAGCCCAAATAGTGAACGCCCTGCCAATAGGCGCTGTTGTGGCGTGACCGGAATCCCGGTCGTGCAAAGTTGGAGATTTCGTAGTGCTCCCATCCGGTTGAGGGCAACAATTCTTGCAACAACGCGTACTGAATGGCAGCCTCTTCCTGTGGAATCGGTTGCAGAAGACCTTGTTGGTGCATCTTGTAGAATGACGTTCCTGGTTCGATACTCAATTGATAGGCCGAAATGTGCTCTGGGTGTAGCGCCATCGCCTGCTCCATATTGCTCCTCCATTGCTCCATGGAAAGGCCGGGGAAGCCAAAGATTAAATCGATACTAACATTTCGGGAACCGGCTTTTCGCGCCGCTTCAACCGCCCGAATGCCCTGTAAAGCATTATGTCGGCGATTCATAAAGCGTAAATGGGCGTCAAAGAACGACTGTATGCCAAAACTCAAGCGGTTGACGCCGTATTGGGCTAACGTTTGGCAATAGTCAAAGGTCACATCTTCGGGATTCATCTCCACAGTAACTTCATCTAAGTTGCAACTCCACAGCCTTTTGACCTCTTCAATGAGTCCGCCTAACTCCTCTGCCCGATAGAGGGAGGGCGTTCCGCCGCCAATGTAGAGCGTTTCCGGTGGCAGGCTGTTGGTTGACGGTGGCCGGTTGCACGTATCCGGTAGCAGATTGCACGTTGACGGTGGCCGGTTGCACGTATCCGGTGGCCGGTTGCGGTGATGGCAACATAAGGCCATCTCATGCTTGACGGCTTGCAGAAACTCAGCCATCCGTTTCCGCGACCGGACGGAGTAAAAATCGCAATAGGCGCAATACTGTGCGCAAAACGGGATATGGATATATATGCCGGACAATTGTATAGGAGAATATCGGCTACTTCACCGGCAACGGTTACTTCAGGACAACTTCCACTGAGCCGAGTTTTGCTTCGGTGGTATAGACATCTGCGGTATAGATGCCTTTTCGGAACATACCCGACTGTCCAAAGAAGATGCACACTTCGACGTCTGAACTTTGATAGTCAACTTCTCGTGTGGCGGAGTAGATGAGCGTCTCCCCTGCAGAGGTGAAGAGCGATTCAGCATCGGAGGTCATCAGTACGCCGTCCGGTGCTTTGATGCGGATAAAGATTTGACGGGGGCCTCTTTTGGCAATTTCGTTCTCCATTAAAAAGAGGCAACACTTGAGCTTCTCCGTTCTGCTGGAGCGGTCGGTCTCCTTTCCTGCAGAGGTGATGGCAACCAAACCAAAATTACGCCCTTTGACCACAGAGCCTACCTCAACTTTTCGGGCATACTCATCGGCAGTACTCTTGAGGGCGGTATATTCGCGCTGTGACTTACGCGCCTCCTCCCGTGCCGCCATAGCATCCTGACGCAACGAGATGTTCAGGGTATTCAGCGAGTCAATCTGCCCGATATAGTTTCGCATAATACTCCTGAGTGTACCCAACTCCTGCTCATACTGCCTGATTTTAGCCCTGTTGGTCGCTTCGGTTTGTTGCACCCGCTCTATCAGCTGGTCCACTTTTTCACGCTCTCTGTCCAATTGAACGTTGAGGCTGTCGTTGGAAGAGCTCAAGCCCTGGTAGTCGAGGCGCAAATCTTGCAACTGCACCGTCAGTACATCTTTTTCTTCCTTTAACTCGTCAATCATTTTGCCTCTGTCGATCCAAATCCACGCCAATACACCCATTAATGCTGCTGCCACCACCGCCAAACAGATGGTGACAATCCTTAATTGCTTTACGCGCGATGATGAAACGCGCTGTTTTTCAATATTTTCCATAATTATTTCAAATTTTAAGGGAACAATCCGTGCAAATTTACAAAAAATGGCTATATTTACCTCTTTAAAAAGAAGATTATGCTACACTATTTCATCCGTTTTTTCAAGTACGTTGTCTATTACTTCATTTTTTTGTTAGCGGTACTTGCTCTTGTTTTTTACACCACAACCAATCGCGGTGACCTGCAATATTTCTGGGAGTTGATCCCGCCTTACAACTATTGGCAAGTTGCCATATTCCTGATTGTTTTTGCCGCCGTTTATCCCTTCTTTGGATTTGTTAAGCGTAATGTTTACCTCAACCGTCCTTTCCAAACAGATCGGGATATGTTGATTGAATGTATTTTACTCGCAAATTATAAACTCTGCTCAGACGATGGATCTAAAATGAAGTTCCAGCAGAAGAGCATTTTCCTCCGCATCATGCGGCTATTTGAAGACACTCTCACCCTTGACTATTCAGACAACCCCATTGTTTTGGACGGAATGCGTCGAGACGTCTATCGCTTTGCCCGCAACATGGAGTATGTGGTGCGGCAGTTGTCGAGGGAGGAGTAAGAAGAACTCACACACTGTTAATTATGTACACAACATATCACTTAACATCTGCTCAAGAAGCCGGTAGCGAACTTTTAGATTCCATAAAAGCGGTTTTTAAATCAAAGCCCATCACTATTATTGTAGAAGAAGATAGGGATTTTTACCTCACAAAAGATATGGAAGCCATTCTTGACAAACGTCTTCAGGAGGATGAGGCACTCTATATTTCCGCAGATGAATCTATAAATCAACTTAAAAAAAAGTATGGCCTATAAAATCATTGTTTCTCCTCGTGCTCAAAGAGAAATTGAGAATGCAATTGATTTCTACGCTCTGTATAGTTATAATGCTCCCGCACACTTTATTTCCATACTAAATGAGGCATACAGAACATTGGAAATAAATCCATTCTTCAGAGTATATTATAAAAATGTCCATGGATTGAAACTTAAAAGGTTCCCCTATTCACTCTTCTATATCATCAGCGAGAACACTAAGAGTGTACGTGTACTCTCTTGCTTCCACAATAAATTAGACCCTGGCAAAAGGCCTCGTTACGAAAACACTTGAGCAATGATTTCTAATTCCGCATAGAAATCGGCTCCGAACTTTGCGATAAGGGGTTCTTTTAGAAAGCGGTAGAGGGGGATGGATTCTTTTTTCCCGCGGGTGCGGGCGGAGGCGCACAGGTGCCAGCAATGGACGTTTAGGGCGCAGCCGGTAGAGAGGGGTTGCAGGCGTATGGGGTAGAGCCAACACGATATGGGCTTTCGAAAGGTTGTTTTGCCTTGAAAGAAAGCGGACTCAATGGCGCAGACACAGACGGATGAGGGAGAAGTGGAGGGAGAGAGGGCTAAGGGAGAAGTGGAGGGAGAAGTGGCGGGAGAAGTGGCAAGAGAAGTGGCAAGAGAAGTGGCGGGAGAAACGACGGAGGTGAAGCGGGCGTAGGCACATTCGTGGATGCCTGCGACTAAGGGGGTTACCCAGTCTCCATCGCTGTCAAGGAGGGCAACGCCCTGTTGCCGCACGGCTTCTTTTCCTTGCGGGGTCATGAAAGGGGCAAAGGAGTCGTACTCTTGCTTTAGGATTTCGATTTCGTGCTCTTCTAAGGGTGCACCGCTGGAGCCTTCAACACAACATTCTCCTTTACAGGAAGTTAAGTCACATACAAAGCGCTCAGTTAGGAGCGCTGAGGAGATTAAAACGTCTCCGATAGCAATAACTTGGGAGTGTGCAGAGGAAAAGGGTGTCATCGAGTGAAAAAGGGGATAGTCGCGGGAGGCGTGGCAAAAGATGACGAGGGTGTCATCTGGGAAGAGGAAGTCATCGGGAAGAAGAGGAGGTCGCGGGAGGCGTGGCAAAAGATGACGAGGGGGTCATCTGGGAAGAGGAAGTCATCGGGAAGAAGAGGAAGTTGCGGGGCGCGTGGGCATCTCATCGGGGGGGGCGGGCAGTTCAGGGAGTTCAATTTTGGGGAATTGAAGTAGAACCGAGTCGATTTTGGCGTTGATGATGCTGTCGTAGCGTACTCTTGAAAGGGAATCTTCCTGAATGGGAGATGTGAGAAGAGGGTCCTTGTCTAATTTCAAATCCATTCCGTATATGTTGACTAACTGTCGATAGTATTCATACACAATCTTTTGGACTTCAATAATTTTTGAAACGCCCTCTTTGGAGGCTGATATCGCAGCGCGTTCTGCTTCCATATCCATTTGCCCCAAATAGGCAATCTGTACCAACCAAAGTTCCGCGTATGCGTTGTCTAACTTTAAGAGGTTAACCATCTCTCTTTGGGAAAGGGAGAAGAAGTTTTTCTGTTTAAACTTCTCGCCTTTTTGGTACATCGATTCTACTTTTTTCCCAAAATCTTTCCAAACAGCGGTTTGGCTATTCATAAAGCGCCATGCGGCTGAGTCGGTTCTATAGGAGGCGGGTATATCAATAGAGAGGGGTGGCACTAATGGGGGCTGCTGATTACACGAGATGATGAATGCGCCCATGATGAGGCACAAGAGAATGAACGACGGGCGTGAGGTAGCGCAACTTACCGGGAAAAGACGCATGATGGGGGAAAAGATGGTGTACATATTTCTTATACTTTGCAGATTTCTTTGAGGGGGCAAAGATACAACAAAAAATTGGAGGGGGAAGTGGAAGCAGGAAAAAAATTGGAGGGGGCAGTCAAAACGTCCAAGGGGCAGTGGAGGCGGGAAAGGAGAGAAAGGCGGGGAAAGAGAAAGCAGTGGAGACGGGGGGAAGAGAAAGCAGTGGAGACGGGGGAGGGGAAAAAGGCAGGGGAGGCGGGGGAGAGAGAGAGCTGTGGAAGCGGGGGAAAGAG
>Ga0123353_10010467_pt1 | contig 12931 bp, 12 predicted proteins | sample TergutLab28metaG_3_FD_92763 | JGI IMG/M metagenome (GOLD analysis project Ga0123353, IMG submission 92763) | Labiotermes labralis P3 segment gut microbial communities from Petit-Saut dam, French Guiana - Lab288 P3 | ecosystem: Host-associated > Arthropoda: Insects > Digestive system > Gut ...
AAGGAACCTCCGATTAATTGCCTGTGCGGGATGAAGCGCAAGGCGCACGGAGCGCAGGAACCGAGGCATATATAGAAATATGTCGGGTTACGAGCGCCGCGCAACGCAGCGATTCGCCCGCACAGGCAATTAAGCAGAGATTCCCTAACATTAAACGTTAACGCGCAAGTTAGCCTTGCGCACTCCAACGAATAACGGAGACGTATCATGAAGATAGTAGTTTGCGTCAAGTATGTTCCGGATACCGCGATTAAAATGAAAATCGCCGGAGACGGAAAGGCTGTCGACCTGACCGGGGTCGCATTTGTTGTGAATCCCTATGACGAGTTCGCCGTCGAGGAAGCTCTGAAGATTAAGGAAAAGGTTGGCGGCGAGGTAATCGTGGTTGGCGCGGGAGCTGAAACCGCGACACAGGGACTGCGCACCTGCCTGGCGATGGGGGCCGATTCCGCCGTTCTCATACAGGATCCTGCGCTTGAAAACTCGGATTCTTTTGTTATTGGAACGGTGTTGGCCGAAGTCTGCCGTACGCTTACGCCCGACCTGATTCTTTTCGGAAAACACGCCATCGGCGTGGATAACGGGCAGGTGCCGTCGGTTATCGCCGAACGGCTCGATCTGCCGCAGGTTTCCGTGGTTGCAAAACTGGAAATTACCGATAATACATTCCAGGCCGAACGTGATATCGAAGGGGCGAGGGAAGTCGTTGCGGGCAGCCTGCCCGCCGTTATAACGGCGCAAAAGGGATTGAACACTCCCCGCCTCGCGTCCCTGAAGGGAATCATGGCAGCCAAGAAAAAAACGATCACGGTGAAGTCGCCGGCCGATCTGGGTCTCGCCGCGGATGATCTGAAACCACGCGTCGCGGTTGAGTTAATTACCATGCCTCCGTCCCGGCCTCCGGGAAAAATCCTCAAGGGCGAAGCAGCGGAAACCGTTCCGCAACTTGTCAAGCTATTACATGAGGAAGCGAAGGTTATCTAGGCAACGCGCCATAATCAGGCGATATCCGAAAACCTTGGAATCAAGGTTTGCGACCGGGACAAAAGCGGAGTTTACACAAGGTAAATGAGCATTTTGTCGAGGGAGCGGAACGCAGAGTCCGGAGTTTTCGAAGGTCGCCATCATCAGAGGAGGAGAAATGGCAAAGGGATTTTTGGTCTTCATTGAGGAAAGAGACGGCAAGGTAAAGAAATCGTCGCTGGAGGCTTTATACGCGGCGCGGAAACTGGCGGATCCGCTCGGCGAAACCGTAACGGCCTTACGTATCGGCACGGACGGGAACGCCTCGGAAAACCTGGCCGCTTATGGAGCGGACAAGGTTATCAGCGCGACGCACGATCTGCTGAAAACTTATTCAACGGAAGCGTTCAGCGCGACGCTGGCGCAGGTTGCGCAGGCGGAACAGCCGCGCGTCATTCTTGGTTCGGCAGGCGCAATGGGAAGAGATTTTCTTCCGCGCGTAGCGGCAAAACTCGGAGTCGGATTGGCGCAGGACTGCATTGAAATGAACATGGCGGATGGAACGCAGCTCGAATGCGTGCGTCCGATTTACGCGGGAAAGGCTTACGCTAAAGTACGCCTTTTAATGGAACCGGCCATAGCCACGCTCAGGCCTAACGTGTTCGCGCTTGGCACGCAGGACGCCGGGCGCTCAGCCGAAGCGGTTGCGCTTACTCCGGAGCTTGGCGCCGACAAGGTGCGGGCTTCCGTTAAGGAAGTAAAAGCGGCTGCGGGGCAGAAACAGGAGCTTACTGAAGCCAATATTATCGTTTCCGGCGGCCGCGGCATGAAAGGCCCTGAAAACTTTCCGATCGTCCAGCAGCTTGCCGACGCGTTCGACGGGGCGATGGGCGCTTCGCGCGCCGCCGTGGACGCCGGCTGGATCGATTACTCCCACCAGGTGGGACAGACCGGCAAAACCGTATCGCCGACCATGTACGTCGCCTGCGGCATCAGCGGCGCGATTCAGCATCTGGCCGGCATGTCTTCTTCCAAATTCATTGTCGCGATCAACAAGGATCCGGAAGCTCCGATTCTCAGCATCGCCGACTACGGCATTGTCGGCGATCTGTTTGAGATCGTACCCGCATTGACGGAAGAAGTGAAAAAGCTGAAAGCATAACCTTTTGTGAATTGTAGAGACAAGGTATTCCTTGTCTCTACAGAGAAACCCGATGACGACTTCCAGCGGATTTGGGAAACAGTGGGAGCGGCCGCGGCGGCAATGGTATTTGTCAATGCTACAGGATCTGCGTAGCGGACTCTCCTGGCGTGACGCCGTCATTGGACTGCTGGCGGTAATAGCCGTCTCTTTTATTCTCATCGGCTTTCGTTATCAGAGCATCCCGAAATACGAAGCGGGACAGATAGCCGACCGCGATTTTCGCGCCTTTCAGGATGTCGTTTATAATGACGACGACGCTACCGAATTAAAGCGCACCGAGGCGGAAGCCGCCATACCTGCGCTATACCTGGTTGAAACCGATCTGATAGAAGACAAGGTGAAGGCGCTTACCTCGTCCTTTTTCGAAGCGCGCGAGATCCTGGCCAAAGACGCGTTTTCTGAAGAAGCCGCCGATAAAAGGACGGACCGCGCAGAACTGCTCAAAGAACTCCACGAAAAACTTGACGGCGCATTTCCGGAAGAAACGCTCGAAGTTTTGCTGCGCTATGATTTCAGCCCAATGCTGGAAAACAGACTCCTGCGCCTGCTTAACGACGTTCTGCGCGACGGAATCGTAGGCGACCGCGGTGAATTATTAAGAGAATACCGTTCCGGCATCATGGTGAGCGACGGAACCATGGCATCGGAACGTCTGCTGCAGGATGTCCTGCAGAAACGCGATCTTTCATCCGCGAGAGACTATCTGAGGCAGGAGTCGCAGAATATTCCAGGCTTGTCCGCACGGGAAAAAGCGACGCTCGTACCATACCTGGAATCGCTGATCGCGCCGACTCTTGTCTTCGACAGCGAGGAAACGCTTACGCGGCGGCGCGAAGCAGCCGATAAAATCCGTCCGGTAGAGGTACGTATCAGGCAGGGCCAGATTATCGTCCGCGCCGAAGAACGGGTAACCGAAAGAGCGCAGCAGCAGCTTAATGTACTGCGCAGCCTGAGTGAACCGCAGTTGCCGCTTGTGCAGGCAATCGGATATTTTATCATCGCGACGATTCTGATCTATACGCTCTGGCGTTATTTCTTTTATTACCAGACGTATTACCAGACGCGCGTGCGACGAATACGAAGCAAAACCGTGCTTATCCTCTGCGTAATAGTATTCGAACTAATTGTTCTGCGCTTCGGCACGGCGCTGGCGGACATCCTGGGCGAGCGTTTCCAGGAAATACCGGATCCTTTTATCCTCTATTACTGTATCCCGCTTGCCTTTGGCGCGCTGCTGATCACATTGCTGGTGGACATCAATCTCGGATTAATGTCATCGACCATTCTTGCGCTCATAACCGGTCTGTTTTACGGCAGCATAGACATTACCATCTTCACCATGATCGGCTGCATCGCCGGTATTTACAGCATTCGTCAATATAAGGACCGTGCGGCGATTCTGAAAAGCGGGCTTACTATAGGCGTCGCCAATATGATGACGCTGGCGGCGCTTGGTCTTCTGCGTCAGACGCCGATGAGCTTCACGGAAATGCTTGGCATAGCCGCATTGGCTCTTATGAACGGCGTGTTCGCTTCGGCGCTGGCTTCCATACTGCTGCCGGCGCTTGAAGCCGCTTTTCAGACAACTACCGATGTTCGTCTGCTGGAACTGTCGAATCTCAACTCTCCGGTACTGCGGCGTCTGGCGGTTGACGCACCGGGAACATATCACCACGGTCTCATGTTAGCGACTTTTGCCGAAGCTGCCGCCGAGTCGATAGAGGCAAATCCCCTGGTGGCGCGCGTCGGCGCGTACTATCACGATATCGGAAAAATGTCCAAACCTGAATATTTCGTGGAAAATCAGGGCTATGGCGGCAACAAACACGAGGAACTTTCGCCGAACATGAGCTGCCTGGTTATCGCGAGTCATGTAAAAGATGGAATGCACTTTGCCAAAATGGCCGGTCTGCCGCCGCGCATATGCGATATGATCCCCCAGCATCACGGAACGCGCATCATGACATTTTTCTACAAGAAAGCTCTTGACGCTGCGGGAGGCGACGAAAGCAAAATCGTGGAAGCTGATTTTCGTTATCCTGGTCCCCGCCCGCAGAGCCGTGAAGCGGCAATTCTTATGATGGCCGACTCCGTTGAAGCAGCGTCGCGAACGCTGGGCGAAACGCCGGCGCCCGCGCAAATTGAGGGAATGATAAACCGTGTTGTTGATGACATTGTCGCCGACGGGCAGTTTGACGAGTGCGACATCACCCTGCGGGACATCCGGCGCGTGAAAGATAGTTTCTTTAAAATTATTGCGGGTTCTCTCCACCATCGCATAGAGTATCCGGGCTATGATTTTAAAAACAAAAAAGAAGATTCCGGAAACGGACATGATTCAGGTATTGAACCGGCAGCGGCGCATAAGGATTGATTCCGGAGCGGTCAATTTTTTCTGCGGAGCGCTCGCCGAATCCCTGGATCTTTCAGAATATGCATTTTCCGTCATCTTCGTCGGACCGTCTGCGATTCGCCGTCTTAACGGTGCGTGGCGAAAAAAAGACAGAGCGACCGACGTACTGAGTTTCTCCTACGGCGATGAAATTGTTGACGGTCTGCCGTTTCTTGGCGAGATCGTTATTTCACCGGAAGTCGCCGCGCGTCAGGCGGAAAGTAAACAAAGACGCCCCGGAGGGGCGTCGCGCCTGGTCGCGGCGGGTTGTAAACCCGCCGGGTCAGTGATCAGCGGTCAGGAAAAAAACTGCCGACCTATTCCTGCCGGCGAACAGGATGGTTTTGCATTTGACTCAACTGAGCGGGAAATACGAAAACTGATCGTTCACGGCGTGCTGCATCTTATGGGATACGATCACGAAACCGATGATGGAGATATGCTCAGGATGCAGAACCGGGTGTTGCGCAGGCGCTTTTTTATGGCGGCGCCATATTTATTCATGGGAATAAAAGGCCGATGACAGTTCTGCAAAATCTCGAACTCTTTGCGGCGCTCGCGGCGCTCGGATTTCTTATCTTTTTTTCAATAATCGAGAGCGCCTTGTCGCAGTCAAATTTCATAACCCTGCGCATGATGGCGGAAAAATCTGAAGGCGGGTCATCGTCACTGATTTCCCTCGTACTGGAAAACAAAAATCGCATTTTATTGCCTCTCTATTTCGGAATTCAGATGACGACGCTGATAGTTATCATTTTTATTTCGCATATCTGTCTGTTGATGTGGCCGAATCACGGCCTCGTGGCCGCATTCGGCGTTAATATCCTGATAATGATCCTGTTTCGACAGTTGCTGCCGCGCCTTCTGGTTCAAGTTGATCCGGAGCATAAACTTATAAGTTTACTGAAGGCATTTCATCCCGTTCAAATTATTCTGTGGGCGGTCGTATCGCCGCTTGACAGGGTGTTAAACTGGCGCAGCATGAAGCTGGAACTGGAAAACAGCGGCAATGATTCAGAGGACGATGAAGCGACGGAAGATGAAATACAGGCGTATCTTCAAGCCGGTGAAGATGAAGGGATTCTGGAGGAAGAGGATTCAAAGCGGATTCAATCCGTGATGGAGTTCGGCAACACCCTGGTACGGGAGGTTATGACTCCGCGCACGAAGATTGTAGCCTGCGACGAGTCGACGACTCTTTCCGAATTGCGTGACCTGATGGTGAAAAAGCGTCATTCACGCATCCCGGTATATAGCGGCGATATTGATCATATTATCGGCATTGTCTATATCCGCCGTTTGATGGCGCAATACGTAAATGGAAAGGATGATGATCCCATTATTGGAATCATCCGGCCCGTATTGTTTGTTCCGGAGACGAAGCCCGTAGCTAAACTCCTTGAGGATTTACAGGAGCGGGGAGATTATACCGCAATTGTCATTGACGAATTCGGCGGAGTAGCCGGACTGGTTACAATTGAAGACCTGGTTGAGGAAATTGTCGGAGAGATATGGGACGAGGATGAAGCCCGTGTCCGACAGGTCACCAAAGAGGGCGAAGGCGTTTTTGTGGTGCGAGGAAGCGCTGAAATATCAAGCATCGAGGGTCTGGAGGAAATAATGACCGACGACATGAACTGCGCAACGATCGCGGGACTTGTTCTCGCGCACATCGGGCGCGTTCCGGCGAAGGGGGAAGCTTTCGAACTGGATGGAGTGAAAATCCAGATTCTTGCAGCGGATCAGAAAAAGATACACAGACTCCGCGTTCAGCTTCCAAAACAGTGATCAGTGGTCACTATACCCGCAAACGGAAACATTTTCCGTGTATGCGCGAGGATTTTTGCCGTAAGGAACTGAAGGATTGACCGCAGCGTACTCGCAGCGGTACGTAAGGTCGAGCCTGACGCAGCATTACGGTAAAAAGACCGTGCAGACGCGGAAAATGTTTTCGTTTGCGGGTATAATAAGGATTAAATATGGGCGACGATAACAGATTCATGAAACAGGCTCTCCGCCTTGCGGAGAAAGGCGCCGGACTGGCGAGCCCGAATCCGAGCGTAGGCTGCGTTATTGTCAAAGACGGAGCGATTGTGGGTCGCGGACATCATGAATACGCCCTTCGCGACCACGCTGAAATCGCCGCACTCCGCGAGGCCGGCGACGCCGCGCACGGATCGACCGCTTATATTACGCTTGAACCATGTTCTCACGTCGGAAGAACCGGCCCTTGCGCCGACAGGCTGATTCAGGCCGGCGTTCGGCGCGTTGTAACGTCGCTTGCCGATCCAAACCCAAAAGTCGCCGGACGCGGTATAGAAAAATTGCGCAGTGCGGGCATGATCGTGGATGTCGGCATACTGGCGGACGAGGCGGGAAAAATCATAGAAACTTTTGCCTGCCATGTAACAACGGGTTTGCCGCTGGTGGCGGCCAAAGCCGGGATGTCGCTTGACGGCAAAATCGGAACGGGTTTTCCGGAAGGCCGCCATATCACCTCGCCCGAAGGACTGGAATTCGGACAAAATCTGCGCCTCAAAATGGATGCGGTTATGGTCGGGGTTGAGACGGTTCTTGTGGACGACCCGGAACTGACTTATAGAGGCCGCGCGTCTAAAGGCCGTCCGCTGACGCGCGTGGTTCTGGATTCCGCTTTAAGAACTCCGCCGTCCGCGCGATTGTTCGAGGATCGCAAAACGCCCGTATTGCTGTTCTGCGCCGAGAACGCTCCGGATGAGCGAAAAACGGCGCTTGAGTCCGCCGGAGCGGAGATTGTGACGATTCGTGAACGCGGCGGCGAGCTTGACCTGCTGAAAATTTTACGGGAACTGGGAAAGAGAAACGTACTGGGCTTACTCGTTGAGGGCGGGAGCCGTGTTCACGGATCATTTCTAGTCCGAAACCTGGTTGACGTATTTTATTTTATCGTCGCGCCCATGGTGCTCGGCGGAACCGAGGCGATACCGGTGATTGGCGGCCGTGGCTACGAATCAACCGCCGCCGCGCCGAAATTCCGCATACGCCGGCAGTATAGCGCAGGCTCCGACTTAGTCCTGGAAGCCTACCCGGCCACATCCAGATCTATCGTTTCTCCATGGTAGCCGTCGGGAGTATATTTGAGGATATTCTATAAGGTTTTCATTGCAGTGCTGTTGCCGGCGGCAATAACGGCGGCATTTTCGGACGCCGCCCATGCCGGGGATTACAGCAAAGAATTCGGTTTCTCCGCCGGATTTTCTCCCATATCGACTCACGGTATCGGCACCATCGACGGACAGCAATTAGTTCAAGTCGGACTGGATTTTGGATTCGTTCTGTATCGCTGGGAAAACGTCTACCTAAAATACAAGGTCTCGCTGATCCCGGTCGCTTTTGTGCGCGGCGATCAGGCGACTCTGCAATTGCGTCGGGACCGCACGGTTTACGGCGGCGGCGCCGACCCGGTCGGTTTGCAATTTAACTTCCGCCGTTACCGACGATTAGAACCCTTCCTTGCGGTGACCGGCGGATTCCTCTACTTCGCCGAGCAGGTGCCCGTCACCGATTCTTCACGGTACAATTTCACTTTCAGCGGCGGCGGCGGAGGAGAATACAGGGTCGGACGCCATTCCGTCCTGTTCGGATACCGATATCACCACATTTCGAACAAAAACACCGGCATTGAAAATCCCGGTATTGATTCGCATATTCTGTTTGCGGGCGTTTCTTTTAAACGGTGACTCTTCTGATGCTTTAACGCGACGGCCAGGAATATACTAATCCCCCTGAAAACGTCGATCTGTCGGACTGTGAGATCCCCTGCAACGAACTGATGGAATTTTTCTGGGATCGATATGAGTAATTGCCGGACGCAAAAAGCCCCGAAACTATAATATATTGTATGGACGCGCTCCCCTGGTAGGCGGATAGATTACCCGAATCCCTCCGACTTGAACTCCGTTGATAATACCATATCAACCGTAAGGTGGTCCTGTTTCCAATCGGCTGTCCCAATCCTACCGAAACTGTATCGGAAGGAAGCAGCCGGCTGAAACCGAAACCATTCACCGACATCATGGATCTGGAATAGTCTGCATACAGCCTGTTGATTTGTGTTGTATATGATATTCCGGCGCGTGCCATCAGCCTTGTACCATATTTTCTTTCTGTATCGGTTTCGGGATCGTTTCCAGCAATTTCGGTGTCGCTGAAGGTAACGCCGCCGGAAAAATATACGTTGATATCAGGCGAAAGATCGAATTGAAAACGGCCGGCTTCCACAGTGTGAACCCGTGAATCCCGCAAATCGTTGTTAAGTTGTATGGAATACCTGCTTCCTAAAGACAGCCATTTTGTAATTCGCTGGTTTAGTCCGGCGCCGATCCTTGCGGAATAATAATCATTTGACCTGCCTGTTTCGAAATCGCTCTTTGTATACCAATAGTTATCATATGTACCAAAAAAGCTCACATTGGTGCCTTTTCCTGATACATCCGTACTAAAGTTCGCTGAGGCGGTATTACGGGTATAACGCCGCGGCGAGAATAAAATGTCGAAATATGAAGAACCCGCTAAAAGTCTTCCAAAAGATGAATTTATGGAAAAGATGTCTCTAAGCGGATCGTTCGAAGATGTAGAGAGGCTGTCATGAATTCGAAAATGCGTCCTGCTGTTTATTCGATACATATAGGCGGCGTTGAAATCATGATCAATACTGTCCGTTGAATTCCGCCGCTCCGGATAAAAACGATACCCCGCGCCGTAATCAAGGTGCACGGCGGATTTGCCGCGCGCATAGTTTGTAAACACGTTCGCGGACAGCGATGTGGAGGAAGACGACTTTTTACCGTCGTCGGAATCTGATGGCTGATCTTCACTGGTATTGCCGATAATATAATATCCCTCATGCACGCCAAGAGAAAATCCAAAATTGTTTTGTAAATTCCAGGCGGCTTCCTGTGAAAATGAACCCGGCAGTAAACCCGATCTTATTTCTCCAAAAACATCCGGCGAATATCGCACGGCATCAACCGGCGGGTCATATATTCTTTCAGTAATAACGTCCGATTCATTCATTAACGCCGGGTAAGCTTCCAGGGGGTAAGCGTCCATGGGGTAAACAATTGATGGATTTGGCGCAGGGGTGTCAATCACTTCATTGTCAGAAGCAACCTGGGCGTAAATTTGCGCCGAAAAAGTCAGTATTCCAACCGAGAGAATTAAAAAGTTTTTCATATCAATCCTGACAATCCTGTAAAACGGGAATCAGAGGTTCCCTTATGGCACCATGATATAGTCCCTGTTTTCCAGCACAATATTTTGTTGCAGGTTCTTCCCGTTAAGCACGTCTTTATAATTAAATCTATAAATAACCTGTTTGCCGTTTATCGTACGTACTATTCTTATATTTTTTACCTTCGCAGTCGCCGTCGGACCCCCGGCTCGAACAAGAACGTCAAGCACGGTAGTGGGCGATCCGCTGGCGGGCGCCGCAATGCTGTAATGTCCCGTTTTACCGACCTGTCCGGCGAGGAGAACATAATGACTGGCAACATTATCAACAAAGACCTGAACTATGGGATCTCTAACAAGAATTTTTAGTTTTTCGGTAACCTCAGCCTCCAACTGCTTTATGGTTTTCCCGCTGACGTGAAGTTCGCCGATCGAAGGTAAAGAGATCCTGCCGTCCATCCGTACCGCGCGCTCCCTTACGGTGTATTCAGGTTCATCCCTTACGATGACGCTGATAGAATCATACTCTCTTATAATTAAATCGCCGTCGTTTTGTTCCTGTGCGGGCAACCCGCCGGCGAATCCCAGCAGGATTATGCAACTGAATAATAAATTTCGCATGTTTTCCTCTCCCCCTATTTTATTAATGCGCTCTTTAAAGAATCGGCGGAAATTCCGGGAAAAATATATTTTTCCGCCGCCATAAAACAGAATTTACCACATCCAGCGGGCGGAATTCCAACCGAAATGGGCGTGGCTGTTAAACAGCCTCACAACCGGCCGACCGCTCCATTCCACGACGCTGATGGTTCCCGGATCCAGAAACAGGCGGCGTGAAACGTCGAACGTAATCCCTAAGGCCGCTGTAAGCAACGCTTTAATAGGACCTACATGACTTACCAGCGCTATGGATGTATCGGGAAATTCCGCCGTCAGTTCTTCAATAAGGCCAACAACGCGCTGCCGTACATCATCGCACGATTCTCCGCCGGGAGGCGCGATAGAGGAATTATCTTCCCATTGCAACAGCAGTTCCGCATCCCGTGCACTCCGGTTCAGAACCTCGTCGCGGGTCAACCCTTCCCATTCGCCGAAAGATCCTTCCCGCAGGCGTTCGTCTTTCCGGAGTCCGGCGCCGGATGCCGCGTGGATGCGGGCGGCAGTATCGGCGGCGCGGCGAAGCGGGCTCGAAACAATAAGCCGCAGCCGCATTTGCGATAAAGCTTCGGCTACGCATTCAGCCTGCCGCCGCCCGGTTTCGTTCAGCGGTTCGTCGCGTATGCCCAGATAGGACATCCTTACATTTTCCGCCGTTTCGCCATGACGTACGACAAACAATCGCAGGGCGCCGTTTCCGTGCATAAACCAGTTCCTTTCAGGAACCCTTCAGTGTCTGCATCAGTTCGATAAATTTTCGGGCGGCAGGGCTTATCGGCGCCTTCGTGCGCACAATGATTCCCAACTGCCGGTAAAAGTTCTTATCGTTAAATCCGACCTGCGCCAGAAGGCCGTTCTGCACTTCCTTCTGAACGCTGAGCAATGGAACAATGGAAACGCCCGCGCCGATTTCGACGCTGCGCTTGATCGTTTCGATATTGTCAAACTCCATGACGGTGCGCAACTCGATATCGCATTCACGGAAGATCTGCTCCAGCGCCCGCTGGCTGGGCAGGCCTTTTTCAAACGATATGAAATTTTCGCCGTTCAACTGCCGTATATCGATTTGACGCCGTTTGGCCAGGGGGTGATCGGGTGCGCAGATAAGTGTAAGCTGGTCGGCTGGAAGCGGAATAACGCGGATACCCCTGCGCGGTTCCGGGTACGTTACGATGCCAAGATCGATGACGCCCTGCAGGCAATCCTCGTAAACGCGCGGACCCTTGCTGTACTCCACGCGAAGATTAACCTTGGGATATTGCTTCAGAAAACTCTTGACCACCAGGGAAATCTCGTAAAGCCCAACGGTGTAAATCGTCGCCACACGTACGCTGCCAACCATATCCTGTCCGATTGTTTTAATTTCGAGCTGCACCTGCTCGAAACTGTCCATGATCGTACGGGAACGCTCATAAAACAGTCTCCCCGCCGGAGTGGGCGAAACAGCTTTGCCGTCACGGCGAAGCAACTGGGTTTTAAAGCGTGATTCCAGGTTTTTTACCTGCTGGCTGACGGCTGACTGAGTAATGGAATTACGCACCGCGGCGCGGGAAAAACTCCGGCTTTCCACAAGGTCGCAAAAAACTTTCAGAGTTTCGATATGCATGAAATCCTCTATGATTCCCTAAATAACGTCCGGACTTTTTTCGGTTGCGGACTGCTTGTTATTTACGTAGCGCGCCAGCACAAAGAGCAGGTCGGAGAGCCTGTTAAGCCAGCGGATTATATCCGGCGCGACCGCGCAATTCCTTGACATGGCGACGCATCGACGTTCAAGGCGCCGGGCGACCGTGCGAACCAGGTGTAATTGCGCCCCTGCCGGCGAACCTCCGGGAAAAATAAACCGATCGAGCGGAGGCAGTTGAATTTGCAACGCATTAATTTCTTTTTCGATGTTAATAATATCCTCTTCGCAGATTTTCGGTATCCGTGCGTCTACGCCCTCCGGAGTTGCAATCGTAATGCCGATAATAAGCAGCCGTTCCTGAACCGTCTGTAAAATCATGTCAACGTCGCAAGGAAGCGATAAGGACCGCGCAACGCCGATATGGGCGCTGAGTTCGTCGATGTCTCCGCCGGTTTCAATGACCGGCGAATCCTTGGGCGCCCGACCGCCGCCGACAAGACCGGTGGTGCCGTCATCTCCCGTCCGCGTATAGATCCTGGTCAACTTTTCCTCCACTGTTAAAACATCGACCGTGAATGCCATATACGATAGCACAAATAGCGTCTGTTAGCCCGGATATTTCATAGGGTTTCTACTGCGGCGACGCAACCAGGCATGTCTACAGCGTTGCGCTTGTTCGGTCTCCTTGACATATCGCCCTATATGCCTTCGTCGCCCTCACTGCGCGCGCCTTGTCTACGCGTGCGTGCCATGGGAGCCACCACACGACCGGCCGTGAACCATCACCGAGGTAACTTTGATATATACGAGCATATTCTTGTAAGATACGAGAGCCTGTACGACAGTTATAACCCGCTGCACACTGGAGCGATAATGC
>Ga0123353_10010470_pt1 | contig 12928 bp, 8 predicted proteins | sample TergutLab28metaG_3_FD_92763 | JGI IMG/M metagenome (GOLD analysis project Ga0123353, IMG submission 92763) | Labiotermes labralis P3 segment gut microbial communities from Petit-Saut dam, French Guiana - Lab288 P3 | ecosystem: Host-associated > Arthropoda: Insects > Digestive system > Gut ...
ACCTACTAGGGCTGCTTGACAGCCACTTGTGTAGGAAGTGCGGGGTGGGAGAGGAAACCTCGGCTCACATTTTATGTGAGTGCGAGGCTCTGGCCTCACTCAGACATGCGTACCTGGGCTCCTTCTCTTTGGAGCCCGAGGATATTAGGAGTTTAGGCTTGGGGGCCATCTGGAGCTACAGCAAGGCTGCGGGGCTCCCATGATTCGATATGGGGCACAAAGGGCCCATCTTAATCAAGGCCTAGGTACATCGGGGCTGAGAGGCCCCGAACTTAAAAGCAAATCTATCTATCTATCTATCTATCTATCCATCTATCTATCTATCTATCTATCTATCCATCCATCCATCCATCTATCTATCTATCTACCTACCTATCCATCCATCCATCTATCTATCTACCTACCTATCCATCTATCCATCTATCTATCTACCCATCTATCCATCTATCCATGTATCCATCTATCCATGTATCCATCTATCCATCTATCTATCTATATCTATCTATATATGTATCTCTGTATATATCTATCTATATCTCTCTATCTATCTATCTGTACTGTAAATGATATTAATTTCTTTTAATTTAAATAAGGATGGGTACATGAAAACGGTGCAGTAGCTTCTTGCAACTTGTGAATCATCTCAGTACTTGGCTTGAAGATAGAGGAAAACCAACAAAAGCCGTGTAGGTTTCGTCTAATTAATGCGTAGAAATTCAGTTCTACTTTAGAGTACAGTCTGTGTTTCCATTTTATAGACCAAGCGGTTAATTTTTTATAATAATAATCGCTGTTTATTGTGATAATTATACGCAACACTGAGACGCACCGTGAGGGGAAAATTTAGATTTCTGAATGTTACAGTTGGTGGTGCATATATTTGCTACAGTGCGCTACACAGATGAAGTGCGCATTCGCTTAACTCAGCGATGACCCTAACAACTCAGGACATCCCATGTTTACTGAGGCCTGCAGCACAAGTACAGGAATTGGAGACTCGGTGCGTCGTAACCTTCATTTTCCTTCGTAATTATGCGAAGGCCATTTTTTAAAAGAAACCACCAGACAATCCGCCAAGAGAAAAAAACAAGCAAGAACCTTCAACTTGACAGTGGCCTTGGTTCTTAATCTTCCACTTTGCATTATTATTACAAAAGAACTTCATTTACCAAACTTTCTGTGACTCATCGTCGACCGTATTATTAGTGACACTTACACAGAGCCATAATAAGCTGAAGAGTATGTGCAAGGAAGCGGTCGTGGCCTATTCTGAGGTACCATCTGGAAAATTTACATGGTTGGACTGAGGAAAACTACAACGTATCTTTTTAAGAATAGAGGGTGATGATGTGGTCAAGGTTCGCAGCCGGGATAGTTTAGTCGGTGTAGTGACTCACTACGTGTTGGAAGATGCACGATTCAAATCCCGGCATGAGAAATGTTGTCTTCTCCAAAATGTCCATGCCCACCCAGCCTCGTATTCAGTGGGTAATGGGTTTCCTTCCCGGGGGATAAAGTGGCTGGGGAGTGAAATTGACTGCGCACCTTCATCTAATGCCACAGGTGTATGAGTGGAGCTATGCCGCTACTCCTCCTATACCCCTTCGTGGCGTGGACAGCGACAACTATTACCTGGCCAAAGTTACAAATGGGCATTTTTCCAAATTCAACTCAGAAACATTACATGAAAAACACTACACGGTTTGCACAAAATATCTCACTTGTCCGAGTCGCATAGTGTTAGCGTCTGCGATTTGGATGAAGATCATCAAATCACCGCGCACACATGTGACACCGTGTTTCATCTCCGAAACTACTCAGCGGATTTATATGGAATCTGGTATTTGGGCACATACATCCTAAATATTGCCCGAAAACGCTTCGAGAGCCCCGGCGACATAGTACCTCCGCCACTGAAAGTAACCGCCACTGTACTGACTCATAGCATTGTTCCCCTTCCGTCTGGGCGTTGGAAGTTTTGTGCCTATTGACAATTATGTAATGAACTGTAGAATTATACTTTCTACTTCTATCCGTTTATCCTATTCTTTTTCGAAGCATTAAGCCCATGTTATGCATTCACACAAGGACATTGAGGTGTGGTTTAGGAATTTCACGCTCCAGGGTTAGGGGTCACAAAAAGTGCCCACCTGAAAACCTGCAAGCACTGTTATAGTGACACATGTCACTCGGCAAGTTAGCTCAAGCCATAACGCACAATACTTCTGTTCTGGAGGTGCCAGATACAGAACTGCGACCAGTATATCACATATCGTCACTGATAATTTCGTGGTTTTCGTCAGTGTCCGACAAAAAGTGCCTTAAATTGTTTCATCATCGTTTCACAGCGTCTGCAACTCAGCATCTTCCATTCATTTCAAGACATATGACTCAAGTGTGCGAAGCTGACTGTCTGACTTACGCCATGTAGCAGAGTCTTTCTTGAGAAGCTAACCAGTTTTCAGTTAGTCAAGAAATTCCCCGCATTCTATAGAACCCGAAGGTTCATTACCGCATTCACAAGTGACCGCCACCTGTCCCTCTCCTGAACCAGATCGATCCAGTCCATATCCCCACATCCCACTTCCTCAAGATCCATCTTAATATTATTCTCCCATCTACGCCTGTGTCTACTAAGTGGTTTCTTCCACAGTTTTCCCCAACAAAACCCTGTATGCACCGCTCCTCTCCCCCATACGTGCTACATGTCCCGCCCATCTCCTTCTTCTGGATTTGATCACCCGAAAAAGTTGGGTGAGGAGTACAGATCATTAAGGTCCTCGTTATGTAGTTTTCTGCACTCCCTGTTACCCCGTCCCTCTTAGGCCCAAATATTTTCCTCGAACCCCTATTCTCAAACACCCTCAGTCTACATTCCCAGAGAAGCTGACATCGTCCTTAAATGTTGCAATAAACAGCGCGAAGCTCTTGTCTTTTACAGCATTCTTTACATAAAACATGTTAAACATCAAAGGAAAATTGGCGGTTTTCAATGTCGTGGTCGAATTTGGAACAAATGACGTATGACGTAAAATCCAGAGAGAAAGCAGTTATGTAAATGTGCATCGTATCTTGCTATAAACAAGCCTACAAACTTTCTACAATACCTAACCTCAAAAATAGTTATCTAAAACTGACACAGATGCCAAACATAAGGATAAAGGTAAAGGTCACCCCGTAACGTGCCAATGAGTTACAGAGGCGGCGATAGGCGGGGTTAGGTGGTCAACTTCCCTTTCGCCTACAAACCGACGAAAAGAGTTTTGCATTAAAGCAGGCTCATTAATGGTGATCAGGAATAAGGAAACGGATGAAGATTTGATATGGGGCAATTAGACAGGTGCTAGAGTTCATGAGATACAATTTGATCGGTCCGAAGTTTGCGGAGACTTGTAACTTCAGGGAAGCCGCTGTGAGGACCGCAAATATCGCCTGGCAGGAGATCGTTTTGCTAACACCACCATATTTCAAAGGCATTCGTAACATTTATGTTTTATTCTGTGACGTTAATCAGGATATGATAGTACGTGTCGCCGCACTGTAGGGTGAATAATGAACACACAAAGGGTAAGAGTGTGAAAGGAAGCGACTGTGACCGAATTCAAAATTGTGTCTGGGTACCTGCCTGCAGAAAGTAACTAAAAACATGAACACTATCAGCCAATTCGGTTTCTAGGTGGAAATTTGAAACGGGCGCGCCCTGACAGAGGGTTCGGTCCCCCGTGAAAAAAAACTTCTACCCCCCCCCCCTCCCGGCCCAGCAAAGGCGGACCGTCAAAAAATCTTCACACTAAATCGTAAAGACTGACCGTTGCAGAGTGACTTGGGTTTAGTACAAAAGGGTTAATTTGTATGTACAGAGGACATATGATAATACAACCGAGACAGACAAAAACATACGCATCACCGTCGGGCCCCAGGCCCCTTTTTGGACTGCCGGGCCCCGGTAATTTGTACAGGCTACACCCACTCCCCTCTCGATGGCAGTAATTTGAATGCTGACACACTTGAGTATGAAGGAAGGGTGACACCCACTTGACTGCCACATTCCATCTCATCGGAATAAATGATACATACACATACATATGTCTTTCACAGGAGATGAAGGCTGAAACGTGTTTGTGCCGCACACAGTACATCGAAGATGGAAAGTTCGTACACAGACTTACTTAACCCAGAGTCACCGCAGCAAAGAAAACTCAGATTCAATAAATGGAAATGGTACGTTACGTCATGAATTCTGGTATTTAGGTACAAATGTTATGGAGTAACTTTTTGCCTCCATTTTTACGGTGTATTGCATCTCATTCCCTGAAGATGGGAGTAGTTGCTTACTCCAGGTAGTTGGTACATATCTACCAGACTGAGTGGCGAAAAATAAAAAAGGTAAAGTGATCCCGTTACAGGCCCGGTGTGGCCCAGAGGGTGGGTAGAGGTATAGCTCTACTCCATGACCGCGGCACCAGAAAGGGGTGAGTGGTCAGCAGCACGCCCCGGCCGCACTTTACCCCCGGGAAAGACCCAGTGCCCATTTTACAGGAGGTTGGGTGGGCCCCAGGGCCGGTCTGGACAGGCGGAAAATCTCGTCCCCACCGGGATTCGATCCCGGACCGTCCAGCCCGTAGTCAGTCCCTATACCGACTGAGCTACCGGGCCCACGGCGAAAAATACCAGGAGAAAATAATCTTTAAAGTTTACGACCGTGAGAAATTAACCTCTCTCCTTAGAAGTGTCAGCTTTTCATTGCTTCAAGTTCCCAGCTTCTCCGAAAGTCGCTTAATTTCAGAAAATGTGATCAAACACTCAGATATGTTCTGCAGTTTTTATTAGTTCCACTCTGAACCCCAGTAAGCCGTATTAGTTAGCATATTTTCTCGGTTTCTCCATAACGAACTAAAGAACTGTTATGCTACGTGTGTGGTTTACTGAAATGCAGCCACGAACGAAAGTTGGGGTGACCAGAGCGGACAGAAAACGTGACTAGAGACTGCATGTCTCTGCGGATTTTCGTTCTGTTATGCAACCCTATTATACTGCTAATATAAGAACAGAAATAGCGTAACAGCGTTTTACACGCAGATAACAAATGTTTCCTATGTCGCTTCATTATTCTGGAGTTCTATAACCGTCTCCTTGAAAGTGTTACAAAATTCATTTGAGCTTACGTGCGTTTATCTTATGACTTTGTGGAAAGTAACTTAACCGTGAACTCTTTTACAGAACGTGCATTTGAAATGCTATTACTTTTGGAAGCTATCAGTATCCCAAATGAGTTCATAACTATGTTCTTATATTCATAACTCCTTCCTGAGAAGCTAACCGTTCGTCACCTACTCAAAAAATTCCCCCATTTTATGGAACACAAAGGTTCATTGCCGCATTTACAACAGCCGACAACTGTCTCTGCCCTGAGTTAGATTAATCCAACCCAAGATTTCCCTTACCACTTTCTGAAGATCAGTTTTAAAATTATTCTCCCAGTTACACCTCTGTCTTCCAACTGGAATCTTTCCCTCAGGTCTCCCCACCAAAACCCTGTATTCCCGTAATACGGTGTCAAAAATAATGCGATGGAGAAATAAGTAATTATGAAGTATGTTCAGTCCCTACCATACATCAAAGTTTTAGTCTCAGCAAACAAAATTAGTTGTTTAGATTGCAGCAGAGCAAAGGCGCCGAAAGAGCAGTCAATGTACCGGAGCTCACAATAGCAGACAACTTGCTGTGGACATCTCCTTTACCAAATTTTTATCGAAATCAGACGTAAAATGTACAGAATTATGAAATTTTCCGTTACGCCCTACATTAAAACGACTTTCACTATTCTGATTCTCACAAAACGTGTTACTGTTAGGTAGTATTAAGCGCAAATCTTCTTTTTCAGAATTTCGCCCAATTCTACCATAAAATGCGGAAATTACATGTGTAAATTCATTTACACCCACACGTGAAATATGACCGTCATTGAGCCGATATTCACAAAACTCCCCCATTTTCGACAACCTTCTGCAAGGAGCTTCTATACCGAATTTCATGAAGTTCTATGAAAGATTTGTGCTCTAGTACCAGGTAACCTACCGACGTCGAGAGACACAAGAGTAATCTCCGCTGAAGGCCTTTTTGCTTCGTAAAGAAAGCCTAAGTCGCTGAAGAGGCTTCATCTTCCTCGAAAGATACAGTTTAAGACAGGAAATGCTTGCTGTAAGAAACGCTTAAAGTTAAAACATTAGGTCCGTAAAGAATCATGTTGTTGTGGCCTCAATAAGACAGTAAAAACTGTGCACTGTACATCTATATTATTTTTACACCGGATAGAAAGTGCGATCTAAAATAGTTCACTTCTTGTTACCTGCAAGTGAAATCTGTACCATGTATATGTTATGGAGAAGGCAGACACATCCGGAGTTATGAATATGGTTGGCCGCTTACAGGGCCTCGCATGTTGCGTGATGCTGAATGGAGAGTTCCTCTACACAACAGCACATTTCGCTCGTGTCCACGTGTCAGGCACGCATCCAAGCATTTATAGAGACACCAGAATCAAATCTGTTGGAATTTCGACGGGAAATTTTTAACGACAAATCTCGTTTGAAATCTACTTTCAACGGGCGCTACTCTCCTCGACATGTTCCGTCATTTTTTTACTAACCGTAACGGTCGGTAGCACAGTGACTTACTTGGCCCCCAGATATAGAATAGTGAGAGAGGTGGCAGGTAAATTTATATTAGACCACTTTCCGTTACTTCCCAGGAAACGGAAATATTTATTGTCAGCTCTTAAGCTCCTCATATATCACCTTTCCAATCTTAGGGTCATCTGAAATCTATATAATAGCCCGACACGATCAGCGGTTTGTTACGTAGGACTAACTGAACAGTGCTGCCTGCTTATTTGAAGACAGGCTAATATTCACCGTCTTTGCCCTCCAGTGGGTAACGCTCCTGTATCGTGTTCAGGAGGTCTCAGGCTACGATAATGTACCAGAGACCAGCTAACTGACTAGCATTTATCATGTTTCACCTCATTCCGTCAGACATGAGAAACCCGGTAAACAAATTCAGGTTTTGAGCAATAACAAACAGGGAATGTTATAGACACACGCTGGGCTGAAACATGACAAACAAAAATAAACTGAAAACGTTACTGTAAGGTTTACTACACCATATTTAATCTACGTTAAACTGTTCAAGAGACACAATATACAAACACGTCCTATTTATTTTTATTTCACTGTATGTAACAAGGATCAAGAACTGATCAGTATTTCTTTCCTCGAGCCCCTGAATTCCGTAAGTACGAGTATACAACAAAACGCGAACTACGCAACATTAATTTAACAATGAAGTAACGCAACAACAAATGGACATATACAGTCTTTAATAATCTAAAATTTACAATAGAACACTTAAAACGCTCCTACATATTTCGATCATACGATCAACCTCAGGGAGCAAACTTTGTTCCTTGCTAAAGTTACAGTTTAAAAACACTCAGTTTGTTTTTAAACTGTAACTTTAGCAAGGAACAAAGAATGCTCCCTGAGGATGATCGTATGATCGAAACATGTAGGAGCTTTTTAAGTGTTATATTGTAAATTTTACATTATTAAAGACTGTATATGTGGATTTGTTGGTGTGTTACTTAAATAAACTACAAAATGCACGGTGCAACGATAAAGATAATTAATTTAACATTTTAAAAACCACATTAACCTGAATTATGTTTAAGATAAAATTCGTACCGCGCAGTAGCGGGTCCATTTCCGTTATAAATCCGATCAGTTACTGCTGGATAGAGAAATATTCGCTCTTTGTTCTGAGATTCATATAAAACACATGTGAGTCTCCTGGGGGCAGGAAGTAGCATTTTGAAATATAAAACTTGGTTGCGCATGCAGCAACCTTAGTACAGTAACAGCCTTAGTTTACAAAGCAGCTAATCATGAAATTCGCAGTGAGAACTGAAATTTACCTTGCCGCACTGGGTACAGTTCATTGCTCAGTCTCGACTCACAGAACCACCAGTCAACTGGACAGCAGTTCCCAGCACAGAGAGGACGTTGTGGACTTTTCTACTGCGCCCATATCGACTGGGGCCCCTGCCACTCTGCAGTGGGTACAAAGGGTCCTTGTCCTCTGTGATGTGACTGTAGACACTTCTGAATTGTATTCGGGAAGTTGCGACTCTAATTTCGGCCCGGACGCCGACTGTTTTGACAGTTGTTTTTCTGATTTTCTTCAGTGCGCCCAGTCACATGTCTGTATAACTAGGTCACGAACGCAAAATTCCCTTTCCTTTTTAAACTCGCTATTTCATCCCGCCACTCAACGCTACATGTTCTGGGCTATTCAGAGCCCTTGTATAAAATAGAAACAAATCATATAAATATTAAAAGGTCGGAGCGTGGACCCGATCACTCCATCCCATCTAATGTCGAGAAGTTATACATTTACTCCTGTACTCCCTACACGTGTTTGTAGCTCTGCACTCAATCACAAGGGCACGTTTATCATTTTGCCTCTTTTTGTCACCATTCATGTCTTCGGAGGCTCGAAAACTTTGTGTTATGACATGTTTGTTAAATAGTGGCTCACAGAATTCCAATTTGCTCGTCACCAATAATGTGCCCCTTCAGGGTGACACGACGTACACAACATTGTCTTTGTCATGTAGTCGTCGGTTGACTACATGCAGTGAATTGCTTTTGCCTTGGCGTATATGTGGCTAATATGTAAGAAGGAATACATTACCTCAAGGTAATTAGTAGCAGTTCTATTTATCACTCCCACGTCTTGTTCTTTATGGTTGGAGTACTACTGCATGCTTTCCAGTTGTTCATATTTTCGGTACTAAAATGTTACTATCGATATCTTGTTTCGATAAATTAAAAGAACCGAATTAATGTCAGGGACAACAGTGCGAACCACATGAACAGTAACACTAACCAAGTTATCATCACCAGCCTCATCAGGTACAACAGTGTTAAGTGCAAGGACAGACTCACGCCAATAAACAACGGTTCATTAAGAGTGGCTCCATGCATTACAACCCTGTTTTCAAAAACCCTTTCTTTAGAAAAAATGTGATTAAGTGTATCTTTTTTTCTCTCTCTGACGTCAGAGCCCAAATAGGGTCTAGGCCGCCTAGGTTTCTAGATCACACACACACACACACACACGCACACACACACACGGTAGGACTCCCCTGAACGAGTGATCAGCTCGTCGCAGAGGCCGCTACCTACACAACACACAACCATGCCTACAGAGGAATCTGAACCCACTGCAGTTCTTTTCGTAAATGCGTCTTAGTTACTGTACATTTGATTGTCCTTGATGGCACTGCCAGCTAAGTTCAATTTTCCATGGTCACGCAGACATAACGTTTCTCATTTTGTGTTCAACAAACCGTGCGGGCTCATAACGGATTTGGTTAGAGAAAATTGTGAATTCAACGCACAGTTATACAGAGAGATTTGATTTATTAGTCTCACGGTAAGCGCATAAAGATCTGTGCGCTATACTTATTATGGTCATCTGAGTTAAAACACCGTGCATTCTGGTACGTGTACGTGGTTAACAATGTTACGGTTGAACTCATGCCGCCATCACCCTGGCGACAGAATGGAATACGTTGGCTCTTACTGCAGTTTTCTTAACCGATTAGCAGCATGAAATAAAACAAAAAGCTAAGCAGATCCATTAAAAATTAAACATAATGGTCGTCAATGAAGTCGTCTGAGTAGCAAATATATTCATAATCATTCACAGTCTCACACAACACGTTAGTTTACAGTCCTATTTTACTTGGCGAATAGGTTCGGCCTGAATGTGTGCCATCAACAGGCCATTATACAAGAATACGAAAATGTGTACATAAACTCTATGTAACAGAGAGTTTATGTATACATTTTCCTGTTTTTGAATGTTAAGTGTAATACTGTTTTACAAATATCTAAGAAACAATGTTGTGCAATTTGTTGGTTTAGTGTCGCGAATCCCTTATCAAAAACGCATGGAATGAACATCATGGAGCTGAAAACATATTCAAAAATTCTTGGCTCTAGTCTCCGTTTGGGGCCACGTAAATGCAATCCAAGGCCTCTAACTCCATTTCTATAAGATTTATTTCCGTATTAAACACCTTATTTAGTATATGTCTTGCTAATGACCTGATCCCGCCAGGGTTACCGATCGAAGTTTTCATACACTCCCCACCCATTTAATATTTCTTGAATTGATCATGATGCATAAAAAGGATATTTATATACAGTACCCGCATCACTCGACTAGTTGATGGCAGGGCACTGCCTTAAAAAGGGTGTCGCACTGGAAGATAACGAAACAGAAATTGCGATGTCTTTCGGAAACCACGATTTCAAAACGACACAAGAAAACGGGTCTTTCAGTAATGTTATATAGTTAAACAATAAAAATGTTGCTAAATAAACTTGTAAACTCACCAGTACAGGCAGATGATTAACGGCGTAACACAGCACTACCAGGGAGATCACTGACGGCAGCCTAAGATCCTCATGCCCCATCATGACTCCTTCCTCTCTGGAGGTCTGCCTCGCAAGACAAGGGGCTCTGCTGTTAGTGGAAGATGTGGATGTAGAAATGTAAGAAGACTCCGACGTCCAGCGACATCCATCTTCGGTATTTCCGGTACCAGTAGCCACGTAGTTTCGGTCGTATGTCTCGTAATTGGAGCCACTATTTGTGAGAGATTTAGGTGCAGTGTGATTGTAACTGGAGACGGCAACACAGGACGTCAAAGTGTCCGTTGATTTGTCAGTGGGAGAGCCGGTGACTGGACCGGGTGAATTGGGAAATGCTGTATGCAGCGCACTATTGGCGTTGGGTAGGAAGCAGTTCGCGTCACTTGAAGATTTAACAATGCTGCTAAGGCCACTAGTGCAAGAAAGAGCTGGTAGAGCATCAAGACTAGTAGTTTTTGGCGGAGGCGGTACAAATGTCATTTTCAGTTGCAATTTGCCGTCACCACTATCCATATATCTTAAATTTGAGGTCAGTAAGCCATTCATAAGTTGACTCTCATTCGTTGTACATTTTCCAGGCAACATATCAGTATTTGCACTCTTGTCCTTACTACTGTTACCGCCATTTTGTGTTATCGAGCTGCCATTTCGTGCGCTTGAAATTAGAGATATATCTGACATGGCTGACAAGTCAGAGGAAGAAGTCAGCAACTTTCTTTTCTGATTTCCACTACTTGGTATTATCGTTGAAGGTTGGGAAACGCTAAGGTTAGACTTCTGACGCCTGTAAAGGCAACACCAGCTGAAAAGTGTAATAATTAGAGCAAACAGCGACGTAACGTCCAGAAATGAATGCAGTGTCATCGATAGAACAGCGTACCTTCGGTCCATTTCATGAGGTAGAAAACTGCAGTGCTGTATTTGCTGGTCATATGTACTGACTGTTGAATTTGTTACTTCCTCCAATTCATGGTCGTTTTTACCTTCTGCCAGGACTGCCGCTAAACCTATACAAGAGCTGAGGACGGAGAGTGAGACAAGATGGTAGACGATATGGGTGCGTTTCACAGCTTGTCGATATTTCAGCGGCGACCGAACAGCAAGCAGTCGTGAGAAAACGAGTGTTGCAAGGGTTCCTGCTTGTAGGATATGAATTGAGGTTAAAAGCCACACAATTCCAGAACACCATGCTTCATTTGAATCTAACAGTTGGAGTAAAGTTAGAATAGTGTAGGCAAAAGTCCCTATTTGTTTTATGACACCTTGTGATAAGATGGCGGCTATGAGCAAGTCCGTTGATCGCCAGTAATGGCGATGACAATGGAAGATCACGAGTGTCCAACATAGTGTCACTATCACTATGGGAGTTCCGACGGCTGTGGCCACCCACCCGATCACTTCCGCCTTCATTGCGTTGTCAGCGGCATTGTAGTTCAAAGGTCACGGAAGGAGGACACGGTGTTCCATGTTCTGAAACAAATCAGAGGAAAATACTAGTTATTATTCGAGAATATACGTCGTGATTTTTATACAAATATATCTACATGCACCGCATTTAATGACTGGATCCGTAGTTCAGTGGTACTGCGGTTAAGCTGCTGAAATTGTGTGTATGCATTCCATTACCAAGACACAGCAAGATGGCTTACGCAGTAACGCGCCTGACACGTGTTATGAAAACCCCCGTTTAGAATGTCGCCCCAAAAACCGGTTATCCTTACATGTTATTACATGGTCTTCCCAATTTCCCTGTAGCAAATGCTGGAATGTCACCTTAAATTGGGCCAAGGATATTTCCGACCATACTCTTTCAAATTTATGTTTCAATATCATTCAGTCATTCGACGCTCTATACTTTGAGCCAACGACATCGTCGTTGAAAAAACTACAAACAAAAATTGAACTGATCTCATAAGAAACAGCATATTCAAAACTAAATATGGGAGGTGTGTAGTAGTCAAACACAACTGTATCAAGTGCGATGTTTATTGACTATAAACTAGCCACTACATGCTTCGGCACTTTCGGCCATCATCAGGTTTCCTCTAAGATAAACCTAGGATCAATCTACACATTCTACACATTCTATAAGCATCTCACTTGATACAGTTGTGTTTGACTACTGCACACCTCCCACATTTAGTTCATACACACAGTGGGGATGACAGACATTTAAGCTTTAAGCACAATAAGTTGTTTTCGATTGGCATTAGTCGTAGCAGACATGGGAGAGATTAAAAATTCGTACAATATTCAATGTTAATAAAAATCCAACCAAATGCAACAGTATGCAGATATTTATTTACTGCAAAGTCACTCTACATGTTTCGGGTGTCACAGCACCCATCATCAGGAGAACTAAAAACTGTAACCGCAACCTCCGGTACAGGTCATAATACTGGTACAGCTACTTCCCTCCAACGTGG
>Ga0123353_10010471_pt1 | contig 12927 bp, 7 predicted proteins | sample TergutLab28metaG_3_FD_92763 | JGI IMG/M metagenome (GOLD analysis project Ga0123353, IMG submission 92763) | Labiotermes labralis P3 segment gut microbial communities from Petit-Saut dam, French Guiana - Lab288 P3 | ecosystem: Host-associated > Arthropoda: Insects > Digestive system > Gut ...
GCTACGATTTCGACGGTGCTGTTGTTTTGTGGGGTTTCGACAATATGCCGGGGAAACTGCATGGGCTACTGAAAAACGTGTTAATATTCTCGGTGATTGTTGCATTTTGCCAAATCGGTACAATACTTTTTGAGCAGAAGCCTAATCGCTGGCTCTCGTAGAGTCGTTCCCTTATGCCGCTATTTTCCCGAATTGTTATCATTGGAGTCGGACTGATCGGCGGCTCCATCGGTCTTGCCGTCAAGAAACGTCAATTGACCGGCAACGTCATCGGCGTTGACCTAAACGAAGAACGTCTGCACACCGCCCGGCAGTTGGGAGCCGTCGATCAAATCACGACCAATTTAGACGAGGGAATCAATAACGACACCGGCATTGCCGCTCCAGAAAATGCGGGAGCAGATACAGGTGCCTTTACGCCGTCATCGCTTCCCGGCACAGAACTGGTTATCGTCGCCACCCCTGTGTCGATGGTTCCCGATCACGTCTGGCAAGTCGCATCGGCAGTCCAAACCGGCGGAATCAACTATCGGAACGTACTCATCGCCGATGTCGGCAGCACCAAGGAGACGATCTGTTCCCGATTAAGCCAGAGAACATTGCCCAACGGTTGCCGATTCATCGGCTCGCATCCCATAGCCGGCAAGGAAAAGAGCGGTGTAGAACATGCCGACGCAGATTTGTTTGAAAACCGGCTTGTTGTCATCACACCTACCGCTTCGGCACGTGACCGGGACATTGGTTTGCTCATTCAGTTTTGGCGTTCGCTCGGTTCGCTCACAGCGAGCATGTCTCCGACGGAGCATGACCGAACATTGGCGCGCACGAGTCATCTGCCGCATCTATTGAGTGCGCTGCTGGCGGATCGGTTGCAATTACAGGATGTGCAATATACAGGACCCGGTTACCACAGTACCACACGTTTGGCATCGGGACTGCCAGAGTTGTGGCGGGACATCGTTTCGCACAATACTGAAGCCATTTTGGAAGCGATTAGGGATTACGAAAATGCGCTCCGGGACTTGCGGGAGAAAATCGAACGCAACGATTGGGAAGCCGTTGCCCGATTCCTCGAACACGCTAAAAAAAACCGAGACATGCTCACACTCCGACCGAACCCATGAATCCATCAACTTGTCTCACCCCTGCTTACGTACCGGTATCCAAAAAGTTATAATGTCAGTGCTGTAAGCGAATCGTGAATCCCTCAATAGGTCAATGACGGCAAAAGAAACATGGACGGTTAAGAAACTGCTGGATTGGACCCGCGACTTTTTCAAGAAAAAAGGGATTGAAAAGCCACAATTGGAAGCGGAAATCCTGCTGGCACACGCCATGAACATCAAGCGGATCGAACTCTATACCGCTTTCGAAACGGAACCGACCGAAGCACAGCGCACAATGTTTAGGGATTTTGTCAAGCGACGAGGTAATGCGGAGCCTACCGCCTATCTGACCGGTGCCAAAGAGTTTTATTCTCTTCCCTTCAAAGTTGACCGCAACGTATTGATTCCTCGACCGGAAACCGAAGATTTGGTATTGCAAACGTTCGATAAACTCACATCTTATCCAGAAGGTTCCTCGCCAGTCATCGCCGACGTGGGAACAGGCAGCGGAATCATTGCCGTTGCATTGGCGAAACATTTGCCGAAAAACCTGACATCGGCGAAAATTATAGCGGTCGATCTTTCACCGGAGGCTCTAAACATTGCCCGAAGCAATGCCGAGAGGAACGGTGTTGCCGACCGAATCGAATTCCGGCATTCCAACTTACTCGAACACGTGTCGGAAACGTTGGACATCGTTGTTAGCAATCCACCGTACATTAGCCAATCAGAATACGACATGTTACCAGCGGACATCAAAAATTTTGAACCGAAGGATGCGCTCCTTGCCGGTGCAAGCGGCACCGAAGTCATTGAGCAGTTGATTCCGCAATCGACAGAGCGTCTTCGAACCGGCGGACATCTTTTGCTAGAAGTCAGTCCGATGATTGCCGAATCGGTCGCAACACTTCTGTCCGGTTGGGACGACGTACAAGTTCTTTCCGACTCATCGAACAGACAACGAATCGTCTGCGGAACAAAGCGATGACAGAGTGAAATTTGGGTTGTGAACCGGTGTTCTCGTCTTTTGGAAAGATATACTGTAGCAAGCAATGCAATAACACGTTATTTCACCCGAACATGCTCGACAGGAATCGTTCCCGACTTGACTTCCAACACCGCTTTGCCGTCCTTGAATACGACGGTTCCGAAACCGCTGTTCGTCGAAAGGAATGACCGGAAATCGCCCACCTTGGAATCAACATACAACGTTTTCGTTGTGGCATCATAGCGGACTCCTGTGAGTCCCTGCAACAGACCGTAACTCGACAATGCCCTCGCATACCAATGTCCACATTCGTACTCATTAAACGGATTCCGACGCACACCGTCATGCCGCTTTCGCACCGTACACACTATGTCAAGTCCTTCGTCAATCGCACCGAGCATCATCAAGTGCGAGGCAACTTGATATTCGATGCCCGTCCAAACTTCGTCACTGTACACAAACGGAATCAACGGTTTTCCGCCGTGAGGCCAACTGCAAAGGAGCAGTCCGCCGTCATTTCCCATCGCATAACTCGGTCGCTGCGGATTGGCATGATCGGAAAGGTCGACACGCATATTGTATTTATAGACCGAACGAAGATGCGATGCGGTCATATCTTGCGGAAGGATTGTCCCCGCATCAATCCCGGCAGTTTCCGCCATCCAAAAACCGAGTACGCCATCGGAAAGACAACCGGTGCCGTATTGATACTTCGGTCCCTGTTGGTTGACGAGCCTCGCAATTTCCCTGTATCCGCCGACCGCTTGGTCATTGGGATTGATAGGACCGAAATTTCGAGTCAATCCTTCTTTCTGCACGATTTGAATAAAGTACTCGCCGTTAAAGAGTTCTTTTTTCATCCGTTCCGTCCCAGCGGCAAGCAGTTTTTCGTACAGTTTAACGTTGTCATTGTCATCGTCGAGCGTCTTTCCCATTTCGATTGCCGCCCGGAGTGCCGCCAGATAAAAACTGCCGCAGTGCCCGTCCGGTCCGTAATAGTTTATGTCATACGTGTTATGATGCGACTCCTCGAGCAGTCCCGTGTGCCGAGGATCATATCGTTCGATGACACTATTCAAGGCACGTTGAATGCGAGACCAGTAAATCTTGAGCCAGTCATTGTTTCCGAAAATTTTCCAGTCTCGATACACCTTGATGACCCCTCCGAGTTGACCGTCGGCGGCATCGAACGCACCGCCGCCCGGCGCAATCGGTATGTTCACACGAAATGCTTGGCGACCGCTTTCTTCCATTCCTTCAAAGAATTCGGTCTGTCGAAGTCCTCTTTCCAATTCTGGAAAAAGGTGCGGAATTGCTTGTGCGTAATTCCAAACGTGGGTACAACTTCCGTCGCAACATCCGCTTGAATCATGGTTGCCTTCCCAGTTCCAGAGTCGACCGTCCTGCTGACGTAGCACCGTCGGCGATTTCAGAATGGTCAGATTGGCGGCAACCGCTTCGATCACTTCTGGCGGCAACGTCGTGTCGTAAAAAGTATCCCGAAACTTTTCGCTGCGCAAACGCAGTAGAGCGTAATTTTCCTTCCAAAAACTGACAACTTCCTGGATGGACTTAAATTTGGAGGCATACCACGGCACGAAAGTATTGGGAATATCCCCTTGCGGAACGAGTAAGCCAGTTGGACAACACTCCCCATCGGAGCAACACACACCGGCTTGTCCGGCAGTCTCCCGCTTGGGTTTTTCTGCAATCGTCCACAGAGCAAACGCATCACGTTCAAAATCGTCAATCAGTTCAACCCGATTTTTGTCCGCCGTAATTTCGTTACCGGTTCCCGTCTTTAAGTCGTTAATCGGTTCATCACTCTGGATGATGTGGTCGAGGTTGATGTGTCCCCAACCGCCAGACTGATTGTCCACGATCATGAGTACACCTTTTTTGCCGGAGAATTCTGCAATGTCAAACGTTCCCCAGTCGAGCCGTTCCGAACCGTGTCCCGAAGCGGAACGCACCATATTGCCGTCAACGTGCAGTTGGAGGTAGCACTCTGCCCCGCCGCCAATGAGAAAATGCAACCGTTTTTTCGTCAGTGTAATTTCTGGCGAAACCAATGTGCCAGTCACTCCGTCGCCGTGTGGATCAAATGTATTCACCAGTCTTCTGCCCAGAAAACCGCCGACGGTCTGTTGCCCCGAGGCTGCTCCTCTCGAAGGTCCGCCGTCGAAGGCATTTCGTGAATCGTTGCTCCGCCGTCCCGTCGTGAGGTTGGATTCTGGCACGTACCACGCAACGAGCAGTCGTATCGTTTTCGTTTCACCGGACTTCAATTCAAAGGGAGCCGCTATCGTTGCGCCTGGTGCCCCCGAAGGAACCGGTGCCGATTCGATGATGCGCCCTTTTTCGATGTTATCCCAAGCGATGGTCAGTGCATCCCACCAACCGCCTCGGAACCAGCAGTGATCGACTGTAACGGCATCGAGTTTGCTTGCCGACTTGTCGATAGCGACCGCCAATGTCCCCTTGGTTGCTCGATGCGCCAAGTCAACGGACTGGTAAAACACAACTCCATCGTCTATCGAACCGATAGAGCCGCCGCGATTCAGTACATTGGGGGAATTGAACGTAAAAATCGCCTTCACCGGTTGGGATGACGTGTTTGTCAGAGCGTATTCAATCGCACCGAGCGGCAGACTGGACGAATCGGCATCGCCCGGCGTGAAGGGACTCCAACCGACGAGTTCGGCTTTGATCGGCAATCGGGCATCGGAGGGCAACGTGATTGTGCAGAAGGGGAATCGGGCATCGAACGTACAGTTTTTGTATCGTGGAAAGCCATAGGTTGTACCGGCGCTGCCGTTGCCGGAGCCGGGCTTACCGAAGTATTTCCAATCGGGAATGGGACCTTCCAGGATTCTGGCGACGTTCTTTTCTGGCGTTTCGCCGAGTACGCACACGGCGGCGAAACAGTTGGGTTCGTTGAAAAAGTTCATGGCATGTTGAACCGAAAGGTGGGAAATCGCACCGGTGCCTTCGAGGCAGAACATACCGGCACCGATCCCGCCGATGGGAAAGGCAATGCGATTCAGATTCGCCCCTGTATAGGATCCATTGGGAATATGTCCATTGGTAACATGTTGTGCCGCACTCATCGAACAGAATGACAGCGAGAGAAACAGAAAAAGAATGACGGCGACTCTTTGCATAAATATACAGGAGTTAGAGATTCCAAAAGAGTTTATTCTGAAATAACCGGTTTGTCAAGATGTTGAGACGCACCAAAGAGTCGGAGATGAGCCAAAGAGCCGGAGACGGAGCGGTACTCCGCGCAGTCTCCGGCTTTTTACGCAAGAAAATATTTCGTTATGTTAACGAGGAATGTGTGTCATTGTTACAACTTGAACACTGCTTCTCGCACGATTTCGCTCACCGTCGGGTGCGGAAAAATGATTTCCTGCACGTCTTCCACACGCATTTGCATTTCTATCATCATACAGGCACTCACAATCATCTCGGATACGTAACTGCCGATCATGTGTACGCCGATGACGGTTCGGTCTTTCTTATTGATGAGTACCTTGCAGATACCGTCGGTAACAGCATTTTCCGCGACATAACGTCCGCTGTACATCATGGGGAGATTGGCGACTTGATAGTCGATTCCTTTTTCTGCGGCAGTTGCTTCGGTTTCGCCCACTCCCGCCACTTCCGGCGAAGTGTAAATCACCGAAGGCACCGCATCATAACGCATGATGTCCCGCTTGCCCAATATGTGGTTCACCGCCACCTCCGCTTCCCGATAGGCAACATGGGCAAGCATGTACTTGCCGTTCACGTCACCGACAGCATAGATGTTCGGAATGTTGGTCAAGCAGTGCCGATCCGTTACAATCGCACCCCTATCCAGCAAAACACCCGTGTTTTCCAAACCAAAACCGGTTGTTACCGCCTTGCGTCCAATGGAGAGCAACACTTTGTCTGCGGGGACTGCGCTGCGCTTCGTCCCCGGCTCTTTTTCTTGTTCACTGTCAAATTGTACGTTACCATCTTTGATGGCTGTTACCCGGGTATTCAACTTGAATTCGATTCCTTTTTTGATGTAATTGTTCATCAAAATTTTCGAGATGTCCGTGTCAGTCTGCCCCGAGATTTTCGGCAGCATTTCGATCACGGTGACTTTGCTTCCTGCCGAATTGAAATAAGAAGCCATTTCCAGTCCGATCACTCCTCCGCCGACCACCACGAGGTTTTTCGGCACTTCCTGCAAGTCCAAAATCTCCCGATTCGTCAGAACGAATCCGTTTTTGATTCCTTCTTCCACTCCGTCTATCGGCGGAATCATCGGTTCGGAGCCGGTCGCAATGATAAGCCGCTTGCCTTCATACACGTCGTTCTTGACTTTGACATGATTGGCATCGACAATGTGTGCGGCTCCTTCGATGACCTTGACCTTGTTCGCCTTCATCAGTGCCTTCACGCCGGAGACCAGCGTTTGCACCACTTTGTTTTTCCGTGCGATCACTGCTGCATGGTCGAGTGTGGCTCCTTTCGTGGATACGCCATAGACTTCGCCGTGCTGTGCGTAGTCATAGACTTTTGCGCTGTGGAGCAACGTTTTGGAGGGGATACACCCTTCATTCAGGCATACTCCGCCAAGATCGCGTTTTTCGATCAATAGTACGGACAGTCCCGCATGCCCTGCGCGTTCCGCCGCCAGATACCCGCCTGGTCCGCCTCCGATTACGATTATGTCAAACATCTTTTTATTTTTTCCTTATGCTTTTGTTCATAAGTATTATACCATTTTCCGTCGCCCCCGCGCAAGCGGGGGTCTAGAGAAACAGCGTTCACGTCTTTCGTCTGGATTCCCGCCTTCACGGGAATGACGGTGATTGGGAGACTTTGCCATCCTCACGCTTTTCGCTAAAAAAAAAAATCTGGTAAAATAGCAAGTGATTGATATTGGTCATTCGTGTTGCCCCACATGTTCACGGCGATTTGCCCTCACTGCTCTTTCCTGTACAAACTTGACGATTCGCTGATCGGCAAGCAGGCAACGTGCAAACAGTGCCGGAATGTCTTCCAACTTGTCGAAGCCGCCGAATCGAAGGATACGACCATCCAAACGTCCATGACCGATTCCGCCTTCGATTTCCAAATTCAGTCGCCGGAAAAAAAATCCTCTTCGACAAAACCATCCGCCGAACCTTTTTCCGCCGATTCGGGACTCTGGAACGTCGGCGATCTCATCCTCGGTGTCTATGAGGTCAAACCCATTGCGAAAGATGTTCCCCACGCCGAAGGCGGAGTTGGAATCGTCCACCGAATCTATCACCGGGAATGGGATATGGACCTTGCCGTAAAAAGTCCCAAACCGCAATTCTTTCAAACGGAACACGGAAAAAAAAGTTACGAACAAGAGGCACAAACATGGATCGAATTGGGACTTCATCCCAACATCGTTACCTGCTATCTCGTTCGTCGAATCGGCGGAATTCCCCGACTCTTTGCCGAGTTCGTTCCCAACGGCAGCCTCCGGGAATGGATTATCGATGGTCGGCTCTATCACGGCGGAAAGGAAGCAGCACTCATTCGTATTCTGGACATTGCGATCCAATTTGCTTGGGGACTTAATCATGCCCATCGGCAGACTTTGTTGCACCTCGACGTGAAACCTGCCAACGTGATGATGTCCGACCAAACCGCTAAAGTCGCAGACTTCGGACTCTCACAAACCGCTATGAGCGGAAGCGGGGCAGATGATTCCGACAATTACGTCACGATTGGCATGACTCCCGGCTATTGTTCGCCTGAACAATATCTCGCCGTCGATTTGATGAAGAAGGGACAATTTGACCGACTTCCGAAATTTACTGTTCAAACCGATCTATGGTCTTGGGCGGTCAGCGTTTTTGGAATGTTCTTTGGCGGTCCGCCATGCAATAAACAAGGCGGACAAAATGCCAGAGCCGTCTTTCAGGAGTTTCTGCAACACCCGCCTTCCGAAAGAGTGCCGGAAGTTCCCGATGCCGTTACCGAACTCCTAATGCGATGCTTTGAAGAAGACCCGGAAAAACGTCCCGAATCGATGGAACAGGTCGCCGACGAATTGACGAAAATCTACAAAGATGTCGTCGGTTCTGACTTTCCTCGTCCCAAACCGATCAATGCGACTTGGACACCGGAGAGCATCAACAATAGGGCGGCATCGCTCCTCGATTTGAATAAACCTGCCGAAGCCTTGAAGTTGTTCAATCAGGCAATCGCGATGCAGCCTTGGCATCCTGCGGTGACGTACAATCGGACTATCGTGTCGTGGCGGTTGGCGCAACTGACGGACGCTGCCGCCGTCGAACAACTGGAAACGTTAGTCAAAATGCGTCCGAAGGCATCGGAAGCGATGTATGCTCTCGGTGCCGCCCAGCGAGAACGCGGAAATCTGGCGGCGGCACTGGAAGTTTTCCACAATGCGTTGGCAATGGCAGATCGGGAAGTTGTCCGCCGGGCAATTTTCGCCACCGAAGCAAAACTGGCAGATGAGGCAAAGTGTCTGGAAATACTCAATCTGTCCGATGTGCCCGGTCGGAAAGTCTATGCGGACAACAAAGGAGAGTTTATCCTCTGTTACAGCGAATCCCAAACGTTGGCTCTCCATTCAACTATCAACGGACAATTACGACGGACGTTCAAAACGCCCAACGCCGAACCAAAGTCGGGAGAACAATTCGCTTTAAGCAGTGATCTGCTCTGGGAACTTTATGGAGAGCCGGGAGGGTTCACGATGCGCCGTGTCGGCAATCCTTCGTTAACTTCTACGTTTCATCAAATCAACTGGGGAAGACACGCCTTGACGCAAGTGGTGCTGCCTGACCAGGCACTCATTGGCAACATCGTACAAAACCGAGTGGATATTTCCAATCTCAACACCAAGCGGCAATACGGTTCGCTCCTGGGACACGAGGACGATGTGACCGCTCTGGCGTTTTCTTCCGATGGACGATTCGCTTTCACTGCCAGCGATGATCGGACGGCGCGGCTTTGGGAACTTCCGTCGTGCCGATGTTTACGGACATTCACGACTCCGAAGCAGACGATTGATGCGGTTTATTTTGACCCAAACAAAATTTTTGCACTTTCTGTAACGCCGGGCGGAGTGATGCGGCTTTGGTCGATTGCGGTTTTGTGCCGACAAAATGCGTTTCGTTCGCCACTGCAACTCTCCCTCGTAACCAGTGCCGAAGAGGCAGGTCGCCAGCAATCCGAAATGGAGAGGCTGTGTGATGAAATCCGCCAATCGGTCAGACGAAAAGACTACGCCGCCGCTCTCGATTGGACGGAACAGGCAAAACAGCAGAGCGGCTGGGAATCCGCTCGATATTTGATGGAACTCGAAGGAATCGGAGATCAAATCAGGCGGAGAACCAATCGGGAATCTTTCAACTCGGCATTGTGCACCCACACATTGAGCGGACATCAGGAAGCAGTTACCTGCATCGCCCTTTCACTGGATGCCAATGTGATTGCTTCGGCAGGAAAAGAGGGGGAAATCCGGGTGTGGAACATTGCCGAACAAAAATGTGTTGCCGACCTTGAAGGACATCAAGACGAAGTGCGGAGCATTGTCCTCACAACGGACGCAAAATTTCTCATTTCCGGGAGTCGGGACGGAAGCGTTCGTATTTGGAAAATTTCCACGGGACAGTGTGTCCGCACGTTCAGCGAAAGGGTGATGACATTCACGAAACTTGCTCTTCATCCGCTGGGAAAGACGGTTGCCGTTGCGGACGGAACCGGTACAATTCTTCTCTGGGATGTGATGGCGAATTCTGTGATTGCCCGGCTGAAGAATCAGGGCGGTGCGGTGAGTGCGGTCCAGTTCAGTCGGGACGGACATTATCTAGCGGCAGGCGGAGACGAGGGTGCCGTGACGATTTGGCGATTGGGCAACAACACGCCCATCAATGTTTTTAGAAATCATCAGTCCCCTGTAACGGTGGTAGCGTTGCCAACGGATCGGAGCCGATGTTTTTCGGCGGATAAAAAAGGGCAAATCAGTATTCATCATTTGCAAACGAACCGGCAGGAGCGGGTTTTTGAGGGACATATTGGCGAAATATCGGGCTTGGAACTTTTGGCGGATTCACGTTTTTTGTTTTCGGCTGCAAAAGACGGATTGGTAAAGGTTTGGGGGTTGACGGAACCGGGACAACCTTCGTTGATCGAGGGGCATCCGACGGCGATAACGACGATGAGTTTGGAAATATCGGGTCGTCGGCTCGTTACGGGTTGTGCGGACGGTGTTGTTAGGACTTGGGAGGTGCAGTGGAACTATCGTTTTCCCGGTTGGCAACCGATTTCGCCGAAAGCGAAGGAGGTGATGAGTGCGTTGATGTCGTTGTATTCGAAGGACGGTGTAGTGAAGCCGAAAATTGACGAAACGATAGCGAATCGTATCCTTTTGGAGATGGACTACAGCGGTTTCGGCACGATTCCTTCGGAAACGTTAAGACAGACGCTCCAAGATATGCTGGCGGATTGGAAAGCGTCGGAATAGTGAATTATTAACTCTCTGCAAAGCGTCCGTTGATGGTCTGTCCGCAATACTTGCAGCAGGACTCCTCGTCAATTTTATATTCGTCAATGGTAAAGCGATGGCGTATAATGACAGGTTGATCACACTGCGGACAGTACGTCGTTTGTCCTGCCGGATCGTCAATGTTGCCTGTGTAAACGTAGCACAAATCAAACGAAAGGGCTATTTCCCGAGCCCGATGCAAGGTTGGTGCCGAAGTGGAAGGTAACGTCAGCAACTTGTGCGCTGGGTGAAACGCCGAAAAGTGAAGCGGAATCTCTCTGCCGAGATTCTCGGAAAACCAGTTGCACAGTGCGTCGATTTCCACGTCCGAGTCGTTCAACGAAGGGATCAACAACGTCGTAACTTCCAGCCATGTGTGTGATCTCGCTAGATAACGCAGCGTGTCTTTGACCGGTTCGATTTCGCCGTTACAGTAGTCGCGATAAAACGTATCAGAAAAACTTTTCAGGTCAATGTTGGCGGCATCCATCGAGTCAAAAAAATCGGATCGGCACTTTTCCGAAATGAATCCATTGGAGACGGCAACTGTTTTCAAGCCCGCACTTCGGCACGCGGCGGCAACGTCTAGCACGTACTCCTTCGAGATGATCGGCTCATTGTAGGTGAAGGCGACGCTTTCGCAGTGGTGTTGTGTTGCCAATCGAACAATGTCTTCGGGCGTTGCCGATGTTGTGAGCAGAGACAAATCTCGGGACTGGGCGGTCGTTGCATTTTGACAAAACTGACAGGAAAGGTTGCAGCCGATACTGCCGAAAGAAAGAATTTTCGAGCCGGGGTAAAAATGATTGAGCGGTTTTTTCTCGATAGGGTCAACCGCAAAGCCAGTCGTTTTTCCGTAGGAAAGCAGAGATACGTTACCGTCCCGGCATGTTCGAACTCCGCAAATCCCGGTTTGACCTTCGGAAAGGGTGCACTGTCGCGGACAAAGATCGCATTGAGTCATGCTTGTTATCCTATCAAAAAAAATCGGTTCGGCAAGAACTGACGGCACGAGGAGTTCGCCTAACTCCCCTTCTTTCCGCCCACGCAAAGCCACGGAACCATTCTCCGCTTCCTTCGCACCGACGACGGCAAGGTACGGCACTAAATCTAAACGTCCTTCACGAATCTTTGCCCCAATCTTTTCACCGCGATTGTCCAGCGATGCCCGAAGTCCCGACAATTGCAATTTTTTCAACACGGCATTGCCGTACTCGCCGAACTTTTCGCTCACCGTCAAAATGCGAATCTGTTCCAGTGCCAACCACAACGACGATATAATTTGGAGGGAGCCAGCCGCAAAATGCTCAATCAAAATGCCGCAGAACCGCTCGAACGAACCCAACGGCGCACGGCAATGGCAAGCGGCGGTCTCTGCCGACGCGGGACACACAGCATCACCGGCGTGTGCGGCTTGTTGTCAGTCCCGGTATATTCCAAATTGAAACGCTCCGGCGACGGCAAACTGCCATGTCAAATTAACATGGCAACTGCACTGTGCCCAACTGCCAACGCCGACCGAGACAATCCTTCACGACGAAATCCGCCTTCGGTCCGTAAAACGCTGCCTCGCCTTCCACAATTTCACTGCATCAATCGGCTTCGTAGAGCGTGAGTAGTTTGTTTTCTTTTGCTCCTTTTGTAAGTGATGCTTGCTGTCCCGTTTCACTTCGTTGTCCCACCCAGTCCGAATGGTCCAACCATCCAAGCTGGATGCGAAGGATACGTGGATTTGTCGAAGCAATCTTCTCAAAATTGATCGCCAGATAGAATCCGGCTTTCGATTTTCCCGACTCCGATTTCGCATAACTACGATTACCAAAAATTGATTTTTGTGAAGATGTTTTCAGTTCCAATGAGAAGTAGTCATTATCTTCGCATACAATATCCTTCTCTTTGCCTTCCCCTTTGCGGAATCCCGGTACGTTTTTGGCAACATAAGCCGGAATGACATCGTGTAGCAATGCTCCCGTGGCTTGCGGAGAGATGCTCATTTCCCTGATCTTCAAATTGAGATATGTGTTTATCTTGCCATTGAGTATGCTCTGCCAAGATTTTAAGCACAAGTCCACTATCACCGGCGATAGCGGATGCTTTTTTACCAGTTGTTCCGTTATCTTGCGCCAATTCTGCACGTCGGCATTTTCATACGGAGACACATTGCTTTTTTCTTTCGACATCACTGGTGTCCCAACGTTTCGTTCCTAGAACTTGAAATACCTTGCAAATACCGGCATTTGCGTTAGAATTTTGCCTGCATCGACTTCAATTTTATTTTTGTCTTTTCAGGGGGATTTTCA
>Ga0123353_10010472_pt1 | contig 12925 bp, 8 predicted proteins | sample TergutLab28metaG_3_FD_92763 | JGI IMG/M metagenome (GOLD analysis project Ga0123353, IMG submission 92763) | Labiotermes labralis P3 segment gut microbial communities from Petit-Saut dam, French Guiana - Lab288 P3 | ecosystem: Host-associated > Arthropoda: Insects > Digestive system > Gut ...
CGGTCCGTCAATGAACCAAACCTCGCTGCTGTTCGGAACTTTAATCAAATGCACGCCTCCAATAATATAGTCTAAGCCGAAATTGTTTTTATAGTAAGAAAAATCTTTGGTCATACCCGGAATGAAATCACATTCCATTCCTTTCAAGATTTGTATTTGAGGGTATTGTTTTTGGTAATGCGCCACTTCCTTCAAATAAGCAGGAATCTCATCTTCGGTTAATGTAAAATCATATAGATCTGAAATAGGGGCGTGCGGAGAGAACCCGAGGTGGTCAAATTGCAGTTCTATCGCTTTTTCTACAAAAAACCGCATATTTTCCTTACCGTCGCAAAAATGAGTGTGGGTGTGATAGTTACATTTCATAATAGGGTAACGTTTGGATGTTGAAAAAATTTTGTTTTTTTTGCCGCAGAAATAAATCTTTAAATAAATCATGAATAAAGAAAAACGAACCCGTTCAGAATTGCTGCTTGGCAAAGAGGCGTTGGAGAAACTGCAGGAAGCTCACGTATTGATTGTGGGGTTGGGCGGTGTGGGCGCCTATTGTGCCGAGCAACTTTGCCGCGCCGGTATCGGGGAGATGACCATTGTGGATGCTGATGTGGTAGAGTACTCCAACTTTAACCGGCAGCTTTTGGCATTAGAAAATACGTTAAAACGTCCTAAAGCGGAGGTTATGGCAGAGCGGCTGCGCCAAATCAATCCTGAAATAAAACTGCATGTTATTCAAGAATTTATACGCGACGAAGGCACCGGAATACTATTAGCTCGCACCCATTATGATTATGTGATAGATGCCATAGATTCGTTATCCCCCAAAGTGTATTTGATATATTTTGCATTACAGAAATACTTCCGCGTAATTTCTGCGATGGGCGCCGGAGGCAAAAGAGACCCTGCTCTCGTAAAAGTGGCGGATATTAAAAAAACTTACCAATGTCGCTTGGCGCACGCACTACGCAAACGTTTACATCGTTTAGGAATAAAGAGCGGCTTTAAAGCAGTTTTCTCTCCCGAAATTGTGCCCGAAAGCGCTGTAGAACTCGATCCCAACCCAGACATTAACAAATTATCGGTGGTGGGAACGGTTTCTTACATGCCCGCCATTTTCGGATGTTTTATGGCCGCCGAAGTAATTAATGACTTATTAATTGAGAATTGAGAATTAAAAATTAAAAGAAAACAATAAACTATATCCATGAATAACCTTCGCACTTTACTCCTTCTCTTAATTCTCAATTCTCAATTCTCAATTCTCAATTTGTTCGCCCAAATCGATCCGCCTCTCCGCATCGAACTCGAAAGCGCCAAAGACCAACAAGATTATAAGTTCGCCTCACTTGCGCAGCACGGAGTTGCCGTGTTTTACCAAAGCGCCATCTTGAGTGTAGATACCGCGCAATGGGTTTTCATTCATTATGATACAAATCTTGTGAGAACCCGCATTTATAAAATTAAACTGCCGAATTTGTGTCAATATTTGGCTGCCGATTTCTCGGATAATAAACTTTACCTGTTTTTACAAAAACCTGCCTATAAAAAAGATACATTGAGAAATTACCTTTTAGAATGGAATGCACTCACGTACGATTTTCAACTTTTCGATTTGCAAAATTATAGGTCTCCTTATCTATCTTCTATAAAAGTGGCTGATGATCATTTATTTATGATTATAGATGAACAAAAAACAAAATCAATTGTTTATTACAATTATAAAACACACGACAAGCAAACATTATCTACCGAAGATGAAATTACGTCAATTGAATCGTTTTATATAGACACGGCAAGCAAGAAAACATATTGCTGCCTGTTTTTAAGTAGCAGGAAAAGCTCTCACGCAGAGCTTATTACAACCGATTATTCAGGAAAAATAAAAGAGCGGGCTGCTTTTCCATACTACGAAGATGTGATATATAATTCGGCCCGAATTACGTTTGTTGGCAGAGATTCGCTGCTTATAACCGGAGGCTATTCGCATGCGAAAGATAAAAAGCAAAAAGGCTGCTATTCAGGAATATATACCATCTATTTTGTCAAAAACAAGTTTTCCGACATCACTCCTCATCTATTTGGAGCGCTATTGGTAAATGAATCCGGTGGCGACATGAAGTATTTGAGTGAGCCTAATTTAGCGATGAACGGGCATGTTAGGCACAGTAACGGGCATATTTTTGTCATCACCGAGCTTTTTTATCCTGAATACCGATATACTACCGGTTCTCCTTCTTACAGAAGTTTTGGCTATTACGGATACGACCCGCCGACTCAAATATTTGCAGGGTTCAGGTTTTTAAATGCCTATATTTTAGAGTTTAATCCTCAGGGATTGCTTTTGAATGAGTGGCATTTCCCTATTAGAAATGTGTTGACGCAATCGCTATACCATTTGGTTAACTTGCATCAGGATAAAGAAGGTAACACTTTGTTTTATTATGTATATAAGGATGAAATTATATCGCAGTTTATGAATGGGCAGCAGGTGATTGGGGCACAAGCGGCAATGCCGATAGCATTATCTCATAAAACGGATATACTGGAATACGGCACCCATACTACCATGCAACATTGGTACAACAATAATTTCTTACTATCAGGATACCAATACATTAAAAACACACAACGCGGAAAAGGGAAACGTTATGTTCTCTTTTTAAACAAGTTGATTTGTGAATAAGCAAAATTATCGTACCAACATAAACGATCCTGAATCTGAATATTTTCCCGCGCCATCGTTGAAACTATATCTGATTTTAAACGCGTAAATTCCCGGAGGACACTCTTTCCCTTGAAAAGTGCCGTTCCAGCGACCTTGCAGATCAGCATAATGGTGAGGAATAGGCGGAAGAGTTGAGCGATAAAGCTCTTGCCCCCATCGGTTATAAATAATAAACAAGTAGTTATCGTTGTCTGGTAGAAATTTGAATATCGGATAAAAAGTTTTATTTTCAGAATTCAAATCTCCTGGATTAAAAGCATTGGGAAAACTAAGAAACGGTTCGTGAGCTATCGTTATAGTATTTGAAGAGCAGCCTGTTTCAGATATTACTTTGTATGTCATTACGCCATCTTCCATAAAATCTAAAACATCAATAGAATAACCTTTGTATGGGGTTGCCGGATCATATATCACGTATTCGTTTCCATACACAATACGAACCAATTTATACGATTCATAGATGTCGGGAGATCTGCGATAAAACTCAACGTGGTCTATATATTTATCTTCACGCTTTCCCCACAACCAAATGTTAGTTACAACGTTTGAAGTATCGCTCAATTTGCACCGATTGTCGGCTACTGCCATGTAGTAATATAATCCTGATCTCGGGTTTACATCTTTATCCATAAAAGAATATGTATTATTCGAATTATATGCTGTATTTGAAATAAGTGTGAAAGAATCGTTTGAAGGGGTAATTCTGAATAGATATAATTTTTGAAAAGGATCAGGGAAAGTATCTGTTTCTATGTTAATTTTTATTTCCCGATCCTCTATTACATCTACACAAGTAATTTTTACGTTAACACGTTTATCTACTACTATTCCTATTTTACATTCAACAATATTTGAAAAAACGCGAACCCTATCGCTTCTACTAATAGCTTGTATTACAAATTGGTAAGTTGTATTATTTGCTAAATACTCAACTTCGTAATCCATTTTTTTAACAGGATCAATCTCTGTAGAATATACTCCTTTTATGGAATCTCTAAGAATAAAATCGCCTAAATCTTTTATCCGGTAAAATATGTAGTAATCTAACGTATCTCTCTTATTAGTATATGGTGAAGACCAATCAAATTCTTTATCATTATTATATTTAACCCATGAATTCCATGAAAGCGAAGCCGCGTTGGCGCATTCACCGCTAATTTGCGCTTCCAAAACCATATTGTTTTGCGGCGCCGATTTGCCTTTTCCACGGTGAATGCTGTAATAGTTTTGGGATGTGGGGCTTACGTCGTGATCAATCCATGATAAAGCATCCTCATCCATTTTAAGTTTGGCAATATCATTAATATAATTATTTTCATAATAACAATTACTTGTACATCTGCAAATTACAACAGTGTCTATTTGGCTGTTAAATAACCATGTAAGTTTAATCTGTTGTGGAGAATTTGAAGAAATGGTATCTACTGAAACCTCTTTTAATACTAAATCTTGTGCATTTGCATCATAGCAAGATAATAAAAGAACGAAAAGCAATGTTAAATAGAAGCGATGCATGATTTTAGGTGCTATAATTTCTTTTTTAGTTCTTTAATCATATCTTCGGTCATGGAGGTCAGGTTGTATTTCGGGTTCCAGCCCCATTCTTCGCGGGCGCACGTGTCGTCCATGCTATTGGGCCACGTGTTGGCAATACTTTGTTTTAACGGATCAACGTTATATTCCATTATAAAATTGGGGAAATATTTTTTTATTTCGTTGTAAATGATTTCCGGGTCGAAGCTCATTGCCGTAACATTGAAGGAGTTGCGGTGAATTAAGCGTGCAGGATCTACTTCCATTAAATCAATGGCGGCATCAATGGCATCGGGCATGTACATCATGTCCATAAAAGTGCCTTTTTGTAATGGGCAAACAAACTTTTCGCCTTTTACTGCTGCGTAATAGATTTCTACGGCGTAATCGGTGGTTCCGCCGCCCGGCAAGGTTTTGTTGGAAATTAATCCGGGGTAGCGCACCGAGCGTGTGTCCACGCCAAAGCGTTTAAAATAATAATCGGAGAGCAGCTCTCCTGCAACCTTGCTCACTCCGTAAATGGTTTTAGGACGTTGAATCGTATCTTGCGGCGTTTTGTCCGGCGGCGTATCGGGCCCAAATGCGCCGATAGAACTTGGCGTAAAGAGCGCGGCTTTATACTCGCGGGCAACCTCCAAACAATTGAGCACGCTACCCATGCCGATCTCCCATCCCAGCATAGGGTTTGCTTCTGCCGTTGCCGATAGAATCGCTACCAAATTGTAAATGGTGTCAATGTTGTATTTTCTCACAACATCTGCAATCTCTTGCGCTTGAGTGGCATCAATTTTACAAGATGGACCTCCATCGGCAAGTTCTTTATCCAATGGAAAGCGTAGATCTGCCGCCACTACATTGTTACTACCTAATTTATTACGCAGCGCAAGTACTAACTCCGAACCAATTTGTCCGCTTGCGCCAATAACTAAAACATTCTTCATAATGATTTTTTTTTGATGTGCGCAAAGGTATATGAATTTTTGAAATATGCGCCCTTATTTTATCACTTTAAACGCAGAAGTTCGTCCATTGGATTGAATTTTTACCAAATATATTCCTTTAAGTAAATGGCTTACATCAAGATTTGGCTGCCCAAAAGCGGTAGAAACTACTTGCCCTGTAATAGAGATTATTTCCAATTTATCATACGTTCCGGTTACAAACAATTTATCAGTGATAGGGTTTGGCGCGATGGAAATGAAGAAATTATGATCAGTATCTTTAATATTTTGTATGTTAGCAACAGTAAGCATAATAGTGGCTTTTGAACCAAATTGCCCATTATTATAATAAATTTCATCTTCGGTGGTATTAAACAATTTAATATAACCGCTTCCATAGCCTATGTTTATCCCATCTCCATAAGTATCATATACTTCAACTTTATGGCAACCTATCATTATTGGAACAAAATCATATTCTCTTACCGTGATACCATTTGAACTTAAATCATCCCAAGGACCATCTTCTAAAAGAATTGTTCCATCCGGATTGAAGATTTTGAAACTGTTTTCAGAAGCATAGCGGTCTGTAGCAAGCACAAACTTCATTTTTACATCCCCTTGCGGAACATCTTTTTTTATTGTTATACTTTTTGATGGCGTAGAGATTGGTTCATTATTAATCTTAACAATTTCAACATTAAGAGTCTGTTCTTGGTTTACTTGAACTTGAAATAGCGGAAGTTGTATGGTGTCGCTTTCCTGATAAGCAATAGTTCTACGATCCCAGATTAAAGTATTAGTATTTTCTCCATCAATCGTATATGAAAATTCAACTGATGAAATAGGTAGCATCCCTTGATTTTGAATTTTTATGTATGCATGAGCATCTGATGAACAGTCAATTATCTTTATTTCATTTAATTCTTCAATTCTTACAGCTAAGGCAGGTATATTCGTTAGTATTACATTCGCTTGGGAGCCTGTAATGATTGTCTCCTCATTTTCAGCTACATATACTAAAAAAACCAAATCTTCCAAAATAACTTCAATATCGTTAAAATGTTGAGGGATGTCATATTCAAAAGTATGAGACCAAAAGCTACCCGTATTGGTGGGTGTTACATCCATGCCCCATTGACCGGTAATAAAATCGCGGAGCATGTGCATGTGCTTATACAAGTGTCCTACCATCATTTCAGGATAATAAGTAATTCCTCCGGTTTGTGGTCCTAAGATATTGTCTTGCAACATCGCAACAGTTAACTTATTAACTGTTTGAACCGCATTTCCGGTATAATACACTTCCACTAAAAGCGTTAACTTTCGCGTATTCAAATCTATCATACCTTCGGCGGCAACGTTAAGGCATGATGGCTCAACAAAAGTTTTAGCAGCAGCTACTTCCCATTGCCCTCTATTATAAAGGTAATAGGAATTTCCCATGAGAGCCATTCCGGGGAAAGCGTAGCGATTGACGGAACCTGCCGGATAGCCTGTTCCACCTTGATTCATACCTGCTCTATTAGCTAAAGCATCTCCATAAGGGGTGGTGTAATTTGGTGGCCCTTCAGTAGCAAAAAAACCTTGATGAACGCTAACAACAAAAAACCTACCCGGATTCGCATCCATCAATAAGTGAGCAGTTCTATGTGCATCTGGGCAATTTACACAGGTTTTACCGGTAAATTCTTCTAAAATAGCATTTTTATTAGAAGGCTCGGTTGATACAATGGTTTGTGCAAACGCAGTTGCAGAAAAACAAGCAATGATAATAAAAGTTAATATTTTTTTCATAATAGATAGATTTTGTTTTTATATTTTTTTTAAATAGTTAATTTTTCACACAACGAACAATCATTCCAAGTGTTTTCGCGCTGGTACCTCCATTCACGCTTGCAATGTTATATGCAAGATATGATATTCTTGCTCCGGCACTATTAATGGGTGTAGCAGTCCACATATATTGCGCTTGCCCCACACCGGCTGCAGCAGCTCCTGTAAATGCACCTGCAGGAAGACCGGAAAAACCGGAACTATTATCTCCGGGGAAATTACCGTCAGCCCAGCCTTCAACATCTTTCATTTTAGGGCCTGCAAGAGTAACTCCTCCCAAATATTCGTAAAGCATATTCATTTCCGACTCTTTTGGAACGTGCCATCCATTAGGACAAATACCTTGTCTAAAACCTTCAAATTCATCAACCAATCCTTCGCTATTTTCTACTGCAACAACCGCTGCCCAAGTATAGAGTAATCCTAATCTCGCACGTATATCATCAGTCAGGTTTTCGGTTCCTGTTCCGGTAGCTTGACTTCCATCCACACAAAAAGGGGTATGATTTGCGCCTGATGCGCCAAGTGTTACACCTGGTCGCTCACTTTCAGTATCATACGTAGTTGCTTTAAGATTTTCTCTTAGCCAGCACTGGGTTCCAATTCGAACAGTATTGTACGTATTGTTATCAATATCTGTAACAGTAGATGTACCACAGCTAAAACCTGTACTTTGCCATTGAGCATATAGCGTTGTATTTGTAAAAATTGTGATCACTTGTTGGTCGGTATAAGCGATTCCACTTCCATCAGGATGGGTATTCCAACCAAAAAATAGATCGTCTGTTTTTGTAAAAGTATTTGCGGCAATTGCTTGAGGTTCATTTTCAGTAAATGCTTGGGGAGTCATCGTCCCTGATCCTCCGTTTGCATTAAAAGTAAGCGTATAAGCAGCAGGGAGATTAGAACCCTTCACACAACGAACAATCATACCCAGAGTTTTTGAAGCTGTTCCTGTACTTACACCGGCAGTGTTATAAGCAAGATAAGATATTCTTGCAGCAGCAATATTAGTGGGTGTGGCCGTCCACATATACTGTGCTTGCCCAAGTGCTGCAGGTGAAGCGCCTGTAAAAGCGCCTGCCGGAAGAGCGGTAAACCCGGAACTGTTATTTCCTGGAAAATTACCGTCAGCCCAGCCTTCAACGGCTTTTAATTTTGGCCCAGAGGCATTTACTCCTCCCAAATATTCGTAAAGCGAATTCATCTCTATATCTTTTGGAACATGCCATCCATTGGGACATATCCCTTGTCTGAAACCATCAAATTCATCAACCAATCCTTCACCGTTTTCTACTGCAACCACTGCTGCCCAAGTGTAGAGGAATCCCAATCTTTCACGAATTTCGTCTGTTAAATTTTCGGTACCTACTCCTGTAGTTTGGCGACCATCCACATAAAAAGGTGTATGATTTGCACCTGAGACAGGAAGCTCTATGCCCGGACGTTCGCTTTGGGTATCATAAATAGTTGCTTTGAGGTTTTCTTTTAGCCAACATTGTCCTCCAATTTGAACCGTATTATAGGTATTGTTGTTAATATCGGTAACTGTTGAAATGCCACATTCAAATCCAATATATTGCCATTGAGCATAAATAGTCATACTTGATGTAATGGTAATAGTTTGTCCATCGGCATAAGTAGTTCCCATTCCTGTACTTTCTGTATTCCAACCCATAAAAATACCATCCGATTTAGTAAAAACATTAGCATTAAGCGCTTGTGCTTGCGCCTCGGTAAATATTTGTGGAGGCATCGTACCTGTTCCTCCATTGGCATTAAATGTAACTATATATGTTGCTAACGGGTCTGTGCTGAAAGTTACAATAGGCCCATAATAAATTCCTGAAACTGTAGAAGCAAATGTTCGATATTGGTACTCTGTATCTAAAGTCAAATCATTGAGAGTTGCTGTTATTTCTTCTGTTGTAATAAGTATCTCTATCCATTCGGATTCTTCTGTAGCCAGTTTCCATTCAAAACCTTTCGTGAGAATATCTTCACTGCCTTGAATCACTTCTCCATGCAACACAGCTGAATATTTAGTAATATTAGTTGGTAAGTTTGTAAGCACAGTTGGCGGAATCGAAAGTGTTGTTTCAAAAGTTGCCCAAACGGGTGTATTCCCTGCTCCCATAGTTAATACTTGCCCAAAAGTACCGGCGGGAACTAAAGTCCAATTTTGATTGTTCCAATACAATATGTCGCCATGGTTTTGCCCTGGCATCACAAATCCCGGTACCCCTTGCGGTCCTTGCGGCCCAACGGCGCCATCCTCACCTTTGGACCCCTGTGGACCTTGTGCTCCGGGAACGCCCTGTTGTCCTTGCGGACCCTGCGGGCCTTGCGGACCTTCCGGACCGGGTGCGCCCCCCGTACCCGATTCTTTTGCATATAAAGCATATGGAACACTCAATAACTGAGACGTGCCGATGATAGTATAGTTTGTGCCGCCTTTGGGGTCGGTTTCTGTTTTTATAAAATAGAGGTCATCACCCCAGACTATAGCGCTAAATTCCTCATCACCGCCAATTTCAAGAGATACCAATCCGTTGCTATTAGTGGTGGGGGCTTGGGTTTCACTGTAAACAACAGCACCCGATGCAGAGCCTTTGAGAATAGAGATTCTCATCCCTACTTTGGCATTGGTTACTAATTGGTTATTGGCATTGCGGATGATGGCTTGATAGCTCATTTTCTCCGGAGATTGAGCAGTAACAGGCACAAAGTAAAGAATAAGCACAAATAAATATGCAAATGTTTTGATTAAAGAATAATTTTTTTTCATAATACCATGTTTTATTAATAATTTTCGGTTTTTAAAATCTTTCTAATTCTTAATTTTTAATTATCTTAAACGACCTTGCCAATTGCTTCTCTACCATAATGTTCAAGAAATAGGTTCCCTTTGATAAACTTTCTATTGAAATCTCAATATGGCTACTCCCAATTTCCTGTTGTATAATCTGTTTCCCATTCATGTCACATATCAAAAAATGTAAATCCATCTCTTCATAATTATTAATTCTTAATTGAAGTTTATCGCTTGTTGGATTAGGATACACCTGACAATCAAGATCAATTCCCTCATACCCAATAATCCCTATTTCAAATATTTCGTAAGGTTGTTGAATGCCCTCAGCAATTGAGCCACCGTTTCCGGAATGCGTTTGATAGTCAATTTGCCCGATGGAATAGGAAACCGAACCGGTTGCATCGCTTACATGAGCGCCGGAGGAAATAATTGTTTGTTGCCCTGCACAATCCACAATGGAGAGCTGCCCAAGAGCAACGAAACAAAAGATAAAAAAGGGTTGAAATTTCATTTTTTTTAATTTTATGTTGTATAAATTGTATATCGTTGCAAAAATAATGGTTTCCAAATGTCATAATTCGCTACTATTCCTGATTTCATGAAATCAGGAATGAAAATGTATGTCATTCAAAACGAGAAATATAAAATACTACTGTAAATTATTAGATTCTTTTTTAAAAAGCGAATTTAGAAAAAATGAGGGCGTAACTCCTACATTTTCCTTAAAGACAATATCAAAAGTGCTACGCGATTCAAAGCCTACCATGGCCGCAATAGATTCAATTTTATATTTTTTTGAATTGTCATCTTTCAAAAATTTTAAAGCGTTTTTAATACGGTATTCATTAACAAACGACTTGAAATTTTTCCCAAACGATTCATTAATAACTTTTGACACATAGTTTTGGTTTGAATCTACAAGCTCAGCCAATTTATAGATCGAAAAATTAGAATTACAAATAGCCGGATCAGTATTCATAATTTCCAATATCTTTATTTTTATTTCATTATAAAGCTCTTCATCAATGTTATGTGATTTTATTCTCTCCACATTTTCTTGATGTACATATTGAGTTTTAGACAGTTTTACTTCCAACTCTTTAATCTTTTGTTTATATTGATCGGTTAGCTTTCTATTTTGAGAATCCGTATTCACAATTTCAATATTTTTGTCCACTAAAATTTGATAGGAATCATTTAGTCTTCTGTTTTGTTTGTATATAAATATTAAAACTAAAATAACAACAATAACCACTACCCATAAAATTACTTGAATAGTACGCTGTAAATTGATCGTTCTTTCTTTTATTTCCTGCTCTATATGAAGCTGTTGAATCTGCTTATCAATCTCCTCCATGTCATGGTACATCTCTAATTGATTAATCTCTCCATATTTTTGGAGATTTAAAATAGAATCTTGCAGTTCTGAAAACTCTTCATGGTATTGTAAAGCAAGAGAAGTGTTTCCGTTTTCTCTTGCAATTTTATAACGATACAGATAATCTTTCGACAATACTTCAAGTAAGTTAAGCTCTTCTGCCATCATTTTACTTTTGTCAAAATAATATATTGCTGAATCATAGTTTTTTATATGGTAATAAAACGCTCCTATATTTTGTGTGTATTCCGTCTTGGCATAATCTTTGTCTTTTATTTTTTCCACTTCCGCAATAGCCAATCTGAAATAATAGATAGCGGAGTCATAATTTTTTTGAGTTAAATAGATGTCTGCCATATTGTTATACAACAAATCCAAAAATCTGTTTTGTAGATTTATATCTTTAAGACTATATGCTTTTTGGTAGTAAAACATGGCGCTATCATGTTGTTGTGTTTTCGACATGATCACGCCCCAATTAAGAGTAATCATAAATAGATCCTCATCTTTAACATATTTTTCCGCCAGTTGAAGATAATTTTTCGCCTTTTCATACCCTTTAAAAGCAATATGAATGATGGCGAGGTTATGATATATTTTCCAGATATATGTGGTATAATCTATTGCTTCACACCTTTTTAAAGCTCTTAAATACATTTCAAAAGCAGTTTTATAGTTACTGTTTCTATAAAATACATTACCGGCTCTATTGAGTGCAATAACGATGGTAGTATCATTTATTTTTGCGGGGTTATTATAGATCAAGCTATAGCAAACCAATGCGGAATCGTAAGAGTTTTTTGCAAAAAAATCATTGGCAATTTCGAGCAGCCTTTCAGGAGAACTGTTTATATATTTTTCTATCTCAGGTGGATATTGTTTATTTGTTTGTTGCGCAAACAAATAACAAATCCCAAAGCAAGCAATAAATAATAAAAAAAGTTTCTTCATATTTGTTTCTTACCATTGAATACAAAGCGCGTCAAAAATAAACTATTTTTAGAAAATCCAAAATTAAAAGAGAAATTTTGTTTCTTTGCATGAAATAAAAAAAACAAATATCTATGAAAAAAATTATCCTCCTCCTTTTCGCTTGCGTAATGTTTAGTTTCTCATTATCAGCTCAAAAAGCCTCGCTCACAAAGGCGTATAATCTGTTTTTTGATAAAGACTTTGTGAAAGCAAAAGAAGCGATAGATTTATGTGTACAGGATGAAAAATTGTCGCAAAGAGCGCAAACATGGCTTTATAAAGCCAATATCTACTTCTACTTAGCCAATCAGGAATATGATGTAAAAAGAGAAAATACAGCTTATGCAGCTATGTTTCCTGATGCTGGGGAACAGGCTTTCGATGCCTTCATCAAAGCTAAAGAACTGAGTAAGAATGTGGAGGCTTACGATATGTTGCCCCCAAATGAGGGTCTCCCGAAATTATACGCCCTGCTTTTAGTTACCGGAGTGGATGAGTTGATTGGCGGAAATTACGAAGCGGCAAAACGCATTTTAGGAAAAGCCATCACCAGCTACGAAATGGTAACACCTCCGCAGTTTCCATTGCATGGAGAGCTTTATTACTACTATGCTTATACTTTAGAAATGCTAAACGATACCGAGAATGCCGCCAAATATTACCACAAAGCAATTGCCGATGGCTCAACAAATGTGAATGTATATCTCCGGCTCATTGAAAGTTATAAA
>Ga0123353_10010475_pt1 | contig 12924 bp, 12 predicted proteins | sample TergutLab28metaG_3_FD_92763 | JGI IMG/M metagenome (GOLD analysis project Ga0123353, IMG submission 92763) | Labiotermes labralis P3 segment gut microbial communities from Petit-Saut dam, French Guiana - Lab288 P3 | ecosystem: Host-associated > Arthropoda: Insects > Digestive system > Gut ...
AGTCGTTGAGTTCCCGTCCGCGTTCACCGATGAGACCGATGACGATAACGTCAGCATCGGTATAGCGGGCTATCATTCCGAGTGTTACGCTTTTGCCGACTCCCGACCCCGAAAAGATGCCGAGACGCTGTCCGCGTCCGCAGGTGAACATTCCGTCTATTGCTCGAACACCGGTTGACAAGACCGAGTTAATTCGCGGTCGGCTGCTCGCAATCGGCGGTTCGTTGTCGAACGTAACTCTGTCGGGCAGCACCGGCAGCGGCAAACGGTCAACTGGTTTTCCTTCGGCGTTGAGAATCCGTCCTAACAGATTGTCACCGGTGCGCAGCCAAGGCAATGTTTTTACGAGACGGATGCGGTTGCCTCTTCGGACACCGGTAATGTCGCTGTAAGGATAGAGCAGCGTTAAATCGTCTTTGAAACCGATAACTTCGGCAATGAGCGGTGTGCTGCCCGGTCTTTCAATTTGAGCGACGCTGCCGACCGGACTGGGAAAGCCCGCCGCAGAAACGGTCATTCCCTGCGTCTGCACCACGGTGCCGCTCAAGTGAACCGGCATAACGGTTTCAATATGTTCTTCGATATTTACCATTTAATTCTACAACTACACTACGCTCAATTCTTCTTCTATTCTGTCGATTCTTGTTTCAATCCGGTTGTCAATTACGCCGAGAGCGGTTTCGAGAACGCAGCCGCCGGAAGTAATTTTTTCGTCTGGAACGATTTCCGTCTTTGCCGATGCACACAATTCCCGAATCAGCAGCGTCATCTGCGGTTTCAAGGATTCATAGTCCGCCGTATTGAGCCGAATTCGCATCGAAGTATTTCCCGCTCCTAATTCGAGAACTTCCCGCAATAGTTTCAGCGGAACATCAATCATGTTCGGCAATTCACGAATAACCGCTCTCTTTGCGATTGCAGCGGCAACCTTAACTGCACTCTGTTCCCAAAGTTGCAGAAACGATTGTTTCGCCGCTTCGAGTTGTTTCGACATATCCTGCAACGCCGGAAACAGCGTTTCAAGTTTTGCTCCTAATTGTATCTCCGCTTCTTTACGAATCTTTTCGGTATAATCAGTCAACGCTTGTGTTTCGCCGTCTGTATAACCGGCAGAAAATCCTTCTTCATAGCCGGTTTTTTTTCCTTCGTCATAACCGTTTTTTCGGGCGGCATCTTCTTCGAGTTGTAATTTTTCTTTGAGTTTGAGTGCTTCACTTTCCAGTTCTGATTTCCGATGCCTAAAAATTTCTTCTTCTCTGTGCAGTTTCTCATGTAATTCCTGAAGTTGTTTGCGGATTATCTGCGCTTCCTGTTCCGCTTCCATTCGGGTTTGACGTATTTCACTTAGAGTCGTCTCACGAAGGCGGGCAACTTCGTTCCTCGCCTCGGCTGTCACTTGAACCGCTTCCGCTTTTACCCGCGTCAGATACTCCATTGCCTTTGTTTCAAGGTCAACGAAGTTAAACGGCACCGGTCGGTAAGTTATCGGTTTATCATTCGGCATAATGCAATTCCTCCAGCACCGCCATTCTCGCTGCTAATACATCGTCTTCGTCTATTGTGTTAAATTGCCGAAGTTGTTTTTTCATTTCTGCTTCTTCAGTCGGAGAAAATCTTTCAAGTACCCGCTGGATAAATGACGGTTCAGCCCCGACCAGTGAAAGCATCGCCGTCATCAAATTGACTCTGTGAAACAGTGCTGACAATTCTTCATTGTTCAATCGGTCAAGTTCGTTGAACTCTTCATCGGAACGCTGTTGAAATCGTTCCCGCAATGCTGATTCAATATCGTTTAGCAATTCCGAAGACATCGGAATAATTCCGTTGTTTTGCGATAACCGCTGTGCGGTTTCGGTGCGCACAGTCGGCGACAGTTGCGCCAGAATGTTTTGCTTCACCGAAACAGTTAGATGGGAAAGCACTGCTGCAATAATCTGCGGACGCTCATTGATAAGTTCCCGCGCCGTGATTTCCGGCGGAAGCCGATTGAGGAAATTAAACCGCTTCGGCTTGCTGACTTGCGTTTGAACTCCGCTTGACGAAAACGGACGGCGATATGTACCGCTTAACGGTATTGAAGAATCCGTATCTCTCGGAAGCCGCTGTTTCTTTACCGACAAGGTTTGAATAAATTCTTCGGCAACATTTTTCTTTTCGGTTTCCGAAACAACGGGAAGCGTCCGCAGTTCCCGAAGCAAAGTTCTTGCGGTTTCGGAATCAAGCCGGGAAAGCACAGCATCGATTGTTTTCGTCTCCAATCCACTCAACAGCAGTGCGGCTTTTTGGGTGTCTCTTCGGGGTTCGTTCATATTATTTCTCTTCTGGTTTATCGGCGGCGGTTCCAATCCATTGTCTTATCACGGAAGCGGCAGCATCAATGTTTTCCGCTGCTAAATCGCCTGCTTCATCTGCAAGCGTATGAATATCTTTACTAAATCCCGGCAATGTTCTGATTGCCTCTCGTTTTTCCTCTTCCGTTTTTTTATTTTCTTCTTCAGTTCCTTCTACGCCGGTTTGCTTGTAAATCAAACCTGCTTCGGCTTTGAGTTGTTCGATACGTTCTTTGCGTTCCTGTTCAAGTTGTTCCGGCGTTTTTCCGAGAACTAACTGCCGCTGATGTTCCGAAATACTGCGGGCAATTCTTGCCGCTTCCATTTGTTTGATATTTGTCATCACGTTCAAGACCGCTTCTTCATTCGGCGAAGATGGTCTTGCCGCTTTTATTCGATTTTCATCAAGTTTCAATAGACGTTGTCTTGCCGCCTCGATGTCGTTTGCTATATCATTGGGAGTCATCCGTTTTGGATAATACTCCTCATTAAGTTCGTCCAGCTTCAGTACGGTTTCGTCAAGCGTGAACATTTCCAGAACCTGCTGTTCTTTTTCTATTCGTTGGTCAGCACGTTTTTTTTCATAATCGACGGCGGCATCGATTTTCATTTTTCCTTTGACGGGTTTGGAAGTATTCTTTCCCGGCACGACACGCTGCAAGACAACTTTTGTGCGCGGGTCTATTCGCACCATAGATTCCAGCAGTTTGATAATTTCATCGGTGGATAGTCCGCCCATTGCTTGAACGTGTTCTGCCAGATTATTCGGCAGAACCGCCGCTTTTGCAGGGTCGGTTTTCTTCTTCGGCTTTTCCGTATTTTGCCTATCTTCTTCCGCCACTTATGTCTCCTTACTTACCGATAAAAATGAACAGCGGATAATACGAAAATTGCCGATTCAAGTCAACACCAATAACTGCTATGTATGTATGTTACGGTATTATCAAGGTTATGTAAAAAGCCCGCATTGTTAGCAAGGGTTGTATTTCCCCGAAGATTTGTTAAAATTCTTCCTCCAATGGGAAATTTCGTTCAATAATTTCAACAATTTAACAGAATTAGAAAAGTTATGACATCGAACTACGATATCGGTCTTATGGGTCTTGCCGTTATGGGGCAAAACCTCGTACTAAACATGATTGACCACGGCTGCAAAGTTGCCGTCTTCAACCGCACTACATCGAAGGTTGACGAATTCATTCAAGAAAACCGCTCTAATTATTCCGAAGAGCAACTCGTCGGTACTCATTCGCTCAAGGAACTCGTCGGCAAACTTTCCCGTCCGCGAAAAGTGATGATGATGATTCAATCCAAAGATGCCGTTCCCGCACCGGAAATTGCGCTGTATCCGAATGTTGCCGCCATTGACGCAGTTATAGAAGAACTCCTTCCGCTGCTCGAACCCGGCGATGTTATCATTGACGGCGGCAATACCCACTTCCGTGATACGGAACGCCGCACGAAGTTTGTCGAAAGCAAAGGATTGCTCTACATCGGCACCGGCGTTTCCGGCGGAGAGGAAGGCGCGCGCAAAGGTCCTTCTATTATGCCCGGCGGTACCGAAAAGGCGTGGGAACTCGTCAAACCGATTTTTCAGGCAATTTCCGCAAAAGTCGGTCCGAAAAAAGACATTCCCTGCTGTGAATGGGTCGGTGTGCGCGGTGCCGGTCATTATGTCAAAATGGTTCACAACGGCATTGAATACGGCGATATGCAGTTAATCTGCGAAGCATACTGGATGCTCAAAAACGCACTCGGTTATACCAATGCGCAACTTCACGAAACCTTTGCCGAATGGAACAAAGGCGAACTCGATTCCTATCTCATCGACATCACGAAAGACATTTTCACGGTTACCGTCGACGAATCGACTTATCTTGTTGACCTAATCCTTGACACCGCCGGTGCGAAAGGCACCGGCAAGTGGATGTCACAACTCGCTCTTGACATCGGCACGCCGTCATCGCTGGTTACCGAAGCGGTCTATGCAAGATGTATCTCGGCAATGAAGGATGCACGCGTGAACGCATCGAAGGTATTGACGTTCAATTCCAAACGCACGGAATTACCAGCGGACTTTGCCGAGCAAATCAGACAGGCACTTTACGCTTCGAAAATTTGTTCTTACGCTCAAGGATATGTTCAACTTCAAGCAGCGGCGAAAGAATACGATTGGAATTTGAAATTCGGCGAAATTGCAATGTTATGGCGCGGCGGCTGTATCATTCGGGCTGTGTTTCTGGAGAGAATCAAGGAAGCATTCGATAAGAATCCGAACTTGGAAAATCTGCTGTTAGACCCGTATTTCAAGAACATCGTTGAAAATGCTCAAACGGCGTGGCGAAACGTGGTTAAGACGGCAATCGATTTTGGAATACCGGTTCCGGCGTTCAGCACGGCATTGTCGTATTATGATTCATACCGCAGCGCAAATTTACCGGCTAATCTGTTGCAGGCACAGCGGGATTATTTCGGTGCGCACACTTATGAACGGACTGACAAACCGCGCGGTGAAAAATTTCACACGGATTGGATTAGCGAAAAGAAGTAATTTAGCCGGTACTCCAGTTCATTACTTTTTCCGCAGTTTCCTTCGCAGAGCAATCGCTCCCATACCTGCTGCTCCGATGCCGAATATCAGCATCGCGGCGGGTTCGGGAGTGGGGGTAGTACCCGGAGTGGGGTCAGGAGATGGCGGAATATAATCGGGGGTAGCACCGAAGCCCATACCGCCAATCATATATCCGTTGTTGCCGGTACCGGTGGAGTCGAACTTCACGCTTTGGAGAAAAGTCCCTTCGTCAAGTACAAAACCGAGGAACGGAGAGTCGTTCGAAAACTGCTGCTGTTTTACTATCGTTTGCAGTGTACCTTCTACATCCCAATACTGGACAGTCAAATTGAAAGTTGCCGCTGCGTTATAACTGCTCCAAGGGACGAGAGAAATGTAAAACGAGTCCACAAAAGCATCAATGAAGGATACCGTAAAGTTATTTGCACTGTTGTGGGACATTGTTGCAGTACCGTTTTCCAACACGCCTGCATTACCGGTTCCTTCCCCGCCTGCTCCATTTCCATTGAAGTCGACAGAGTAGATTACACCGGACGTTGTTCTTCCGTCCTCGTGTTCAACGTCGAATTCCCATTGTGTCCAAGCCCCCTTCGTGCCGTCGGGATTGATGCTGTTGTTACCGCCGCCGGTGTGTTCTTTAACTCGGGAAAAATTCCAATTGGAAATACTAACTCCTCCCAGATAGGTATCTTTACTCGTGGTAAAGTTGACATTGCCTTCGATAAAGTCCGCTTGCGTTACACTTGCTGCAAGCGCAAAAACCGAAATGTGCAATAGAGAAATCAAACTGTTTGTTGTCAGTGTTTTCATTGTTTCTACCCACCGTCCGCTGTAATATCCGGTCTGAATAAAACCACTAGAGGAGCATTATCGCATATATTGCGTCCAAAAACAAGGGGGAAGAAAAATTTAACCGCCAAAATGGGGTAAAAACGTTTTAGTTTAATTTACAAACCCTCCCGTTGTTTTTGCAATTTAACACAAAATACACCAACACACTTACAGTGCATCTGCTATAGTATATCAAAATGGTACAAAAAATGGTACAAATGTTGCAAACGAACTGATGGGACGAGAGGAATTGCCAAATTTACCGCGCAAAAACACATAATTACGTGAACAATTGGAAAAATTAGCAAAATTTTGCGGAAAATGAGCAAATTTATAGTTATCCCTCTTGAAATTTTCCGATTTTATGATACAATGAACAGTAATTACGCTGGTGGTGCGTTATACGCTCATGGTTTTATGCCCATTGAGTGTTGTTTTAGGGTTTAGATTTTTTACAGGAGCAAATTTATGTCAGTTGGTTCAAAGGTTTTTTCGCTAGCAATCGTTGCGGTTTTGTTGTTTGTTGTTGCAGTCCCCGTTAAGGCGGAGGTGGTTCTGCTTGGTTCTGAAACTATCGGTGCTGATTCCCTTGCTGCAAGCGGAACATGGAGCGGAACATTTGGGTCTTCCTTGGTTTGGGATGAAGATGAAGATTCGTATACTGGTAATGTGGGTGATTACGGGGATTTTGTCCTTAATTTTAACTTCTCGTTACAAGATGCCAATGCAATGTTCACTAGTTTTCGGGTTAATTTGGACCCTATCTTTGAAGTCGCATCGCAAGTTTACAGACACGGAGCGGGCTCGATGTCATTTGACAATCCCTATGAAGCGAACATAAAGTGGGGAGCCGAACTCTTAATCAATGGACAACTGTATGAAAATTACAGCAATATCGCAAATAGTTATGACCTGTATTACGAACCTGAAGAAATTCCTCGATATGCGTCAGCACGCTCGCAAGTGGTATATCATTCCGACCCAAGTATTGGCGAGATTTCATTTGATGCCGATACATTGGCTCTTTATAATGTGGGCAGCAATTTAGTTTTTTCATTGGTTTTTTCCGGCATAAGTATCAGTGTAGATGGATTACCGGTTAACAATATCGCCCCCAGTTCTATTTCCTCCGTTACAGGTGACGTTGAAGTGTCGTGGAATTCTGCACCTTCCGTCACACCCGAGCCGGCGAGTATGCTGATAGTCGGAATCGGCTTGGCAGGCGCGGGTGCCGTTGCATACCGCAGACGCAGAGCGAAAAAGTAAGATAAAAATACGCATTGTTGCAAACAAAAATGATAGCGACAAATGATAGACCCGTCCCGTAAGGGACGGGTTTTTTGTTAAATGCGTCTTCGTTGCCGGTCGCTTACGCTTCCGGCTACCATTACTATTGCAATTTTACAGTTGTTTGCTGTTCTTTTCCGCCGGGTAAAACGAGGTCTAACTTGATTCCGTCCGACAATGAGGACTCATTGCGGGCAGCGATGTATTCTTTCTTTCCGGGGGTTTCAATACCGCCGACACGTATGATTAGCGCGCCGTTTGGAACTTTCGCTTTTTCGGCAAGCGAACCGGGAGAGACGGAAACAATTATCATGCCGCCGGGCTTTTTGATTTTCAATCGGCGGAGAATGTTTTCATTGCTCTGAACGAGAAGAAGTCCCAGCGGCTGGTCAGCATAAGCCGCGGCTTGATTGCCCAGCATTGGAGCGGCTGTCTTTGCAGACGGCGGCAACGCCTTCGTTTCAATTTCGGCAGCATAACGTTTTCCGCCGCGCATAATAACGAGTTTGCATATTCCGCCGATTTCCGCCCGCTCTGTCAGACGCTGCAACCGGTACACCGCATCAATGGGCTGCCCGTTGAAGGTCAGAATCACATCGTCCGATTGAAGTCCCTGCTCTTCCGCTGGTGAACCCGGCAGCGCGTATTCTACGAGAACGCCGTCCGATGATTTCAATCCGAGCCGTTTAACATCCCAGGGTGTCAGCGGCTGTGTTTCAACACCTATCCAAGCCCGATTTACTTTATCGAATTTCTTGATTTGCTCCGCTATCCATTGCGCATTGTTGGATGGCGTGGCGAAACCGATGCCCTGATTGGAACCGATTTGCGACGCAATCGCCGTATTGATGCCGATGACTTCGCCTTTCAGGTTGATGAGCGGACCGCCGGAGTTTCCCGGATTGACCGCGGCATCGGTTTGCAGAAATTCGGTGCGCCGGAATTGTTTCAGGATTCTGCCTTTCGCACTGATGATACCGGCACTAACGGTGGAATCCAGTGCAAATGGGTTGCCGATGGCGAGAACCCAATCGCCGATGTCCATCGCATCGCTGTCGCCGAAGACGGCAAAGGGCAGTTCGTCATCTTCGGGAACTTTCAGCCAGATGACGGCTAAATCGGTTTCGGGGTCGTCTTTGAATTTTTCGGCAACATACAGCCGCCCGTCCGGCAGTTCAACTTGTATTTCTTTGGAATTGATGACAACGTGATTGTTCGTTAGAACGATTCCTTTGGGGTCGATGAGGATACCGGTGCCGATGCTGTCGCCTTGTGCTTTTTTCGGCGTTTTAATAGCGGGCTGCTGCGGCATCAGCGTTTGCCGCTGTTCGGCAGTTGTTAGAAAGGCAATTACTTTGACCGTTGCCGGAATAATACGCTCGGCAGCATTGCGGAACACTTTCGAGAGTGCCGCTGCCTGCTGATACTCCGGCGTTTCGACATCGGAATCTGCATAAACAAACGCAGCGGAAAGAAAGAACAGCGGAAAAACGAAAAATACTATGTTGCGCAACATTCGGAAACCCATTTTCTGCAAAATTTATTTATATCAATTTTATTATCAGAACAGAGATATTTTTGAAACGACCTCACGAACTTTTTCTATACTTTTAATGCCGGGTGTTCTTTCGACACCGCTTGACAAATCGATGCCAAACGGCATTACTTCTTTTATGATGCCGCAGATGTCTTCCGTTTCGATACCGCCGGCAATGAACGCCGGATACTTTCGGCAAAATTTCTTCGCCAGCGTCCAATCCCATTTCGTGCCGTTGCCGCCGGGCAATTTTCCGTGTGACATTTCCAGTAAATACAACTGCGGTGTTGATACTTCACCGTTCTCGATAATACCGTCAACGATGTCCTGCATTTTATCGATGTTTCGCAAGACACGGATTAAATTTGTTCTTCCGTTTAGCCGGTAATGAAATTCGGCAAATTCGTCATCGGTCAAATCACGGTGTATCTGCACATTGCCGAAGCGGTTGTTTGCAGCATCGAGTATTTTTTCAACTTCGTCTACGCCGGCATCGGCAACAACGAGTACGGTTTCCTTATCCGGCAACGGTTCGGCGGCATCGAGTATTTCACTTATCTTTTCGGTAGTGCAATGGCGCGGACTTTTCGGATAATGAACGATGCCGACAAAATCCGCTCCCGCTTCCAGAACAGCAACAGCGTCTTCCGGCGAGGTTATACCGCAGATTTTCAGTTTTGTTTTATTACCACTCATTATCATAGTCCGCCGAAACGCCGCTGCCGTTTTGCGAAGTCGTCTAATGCCTTATTGAATAATGCTTTATCAAAATCGGGCCAACATGTTTCCGTGACCCAAATCTCGGAATAACTTAATTGCCAAAGAAGATAATTGCTCAACCGCAGTTCGCCGGCGGTTCTGATAAGCAGGTCGGGGTCGGGCATTTTTGCCGTATAAAGATGTTCGGATAAACAATTCTCGTCAATTTCTTCGGCAGGAATTTTTTCACGGACGATGTTTTGAACCGCATCGACAATTTCCGTTCTTGAGCCGTAATTTATTGCCAGACAAAGGTGTAGTCCTGTGTTGTTTTGCGTCATTTCGATGCTTTTATCTACTTCGGCGAGTACATCTTCGGGCAGTCCGCTGCGCTGTCCGATGGCAGACAGAATAACGTTGTGGTCAATCAGGGTACTGCGTTCATTGATAATGTGCGTTTTTAGCAACACCATTAAAAAATCGAGTTCTTCTTTTGGACGTTTCCAATTTTCGCTGGAAAGGCAGTACAGGGTCAGGTATTCGATTTTCTTTCGGACACATTCTTCGGTGATTTCCCGGACGCGGACGGCACCGGCTCGATGTCCTTCACTTCGCGGTAATCCTTGCCGGTTTGCCCAGCGTCCGTTTCCGTCCATTATGATTGCAATGTGCATTTAATCAATCAATTTATATTTGTCGTTATTTTTCAGACCATATTACAACATATCATTTTATTCTACAATAACAAAGTTTTCAAGAACTGTATAGTCCGGCGATAACGCAGATTAAAAACACTTTTTTACCGGGAATCTTGTTCCATTCCTATCGGGATGGAACGCTGAGCGGTGTTATCACTTTCGCTGACCGCAAGAACGGCGAGCATAATCAGATACATGTCCACTGCCTGGTCTTGAAATGCGTTATTAAACAAGCAGTTGACCATTATCAGAAGTGCAAGAAACAATCCGAAGGAACCGAAAGCGGTTTTGTTTCTCAGTGATGTTCCCAATAAGACGAACCACCACAGCAGGAAACAGCCGAGAGCAATAAATCCCCTTTCTAACACAAGAAAGACGAGTTCGCTGTGCGTCATAAATATCTTTTGCTCTGTTCTATCGAGAACAATATCACCGGAAGTATCAATTCCAAGACCGGTGAACGGTTTTTCAAACATGTCAAAATAAACTGAAGCCCAGATACCCAATCGGTCTCTATTCTTTCCGGCAAAATTTTGTAATTTCTGTTTATCTCCCAATGCGTCCCAGAACGCAATAATATCGTTATAAGTCCGGGTTGCTTTTCTATCGAATGTTCTTGAGGAATTGCCAACCAGCATGCAAAACGGCAGGAGAACGAAAAGGACAATCAGCAGCCCTTTTCTCCAATTCCACTTAAGAAGTAAAGCGGAGTAACCGACAAATATGGCGGCTTGCGCGGTTCGTGAATTTCCCAGACCGAAAAGATAAACTAAAATCCCGATAATGATAAACCAGCGCAAAACGGAAAGCAGTACAGCAAGAGAACAGCGGCGTTCAACTCCACGAAAGAAAATCATACATAATTTCCAGAATGAAATATCCGCTGCGGATTCCATTGCGTCAAGCAGTTTTTTGGGCAGAACCCTTTTGCACCAACCAATATGCCGGGATGAATATGGAAAACAGCACCATAATCCGCCCCAAAGAACAAAAACAATACTACAGCCGATTGAATGACGGAACAGATATAATATTGTCCCTTTACGCAAAGTGGTGAACGATGGAACAACAACACCGGAATAATAGATATGGACGGCAATTCCCCAGCAGAATGTGACCAGCAGCGCAAGAGATATACTCGAAATAACAGCGGCGCGGCTTTCTTTGGTCTTGAGCAGTGCTGCAAACACGAAAATGAAACAATATGTGTAAAGCGAAAAGTAGCGGTGAAATATCTTGAAAGTCGTTCCGTCGGAAAACAAACCGGCGAAGGTCCAAATGATTAACGGCAAAAGAGCAAGAAGCATCCAAGACGAACAAATCGTTTTACGCAGAGAAAGCCAACCCCCGCCGAGAAACCAAAGACCAGTGACTACATAAGGACCTATACTGAAAAGAGTATGCGACCAAACCATTAACAGCGGCAAAGCAATACAATATCGCAGCGCAGCGGTTCGAAAGAAACCGTCAATTCTGTGCGGCTCATCGCCGAACCAAAATGTCGGCTGGCTGTTTTCTATTATATTCTCTTTGTGCATTAACCTTTTTTGTCTATTTGTTATGCCGTCTGTTATCTACGTTGTTTCGCACTCGCTTTTCGCACGGCAGCGTCTAGATTACGTCCTGTCAAGCGATAGGCATATTCCAGAATACTTACCAATGCTCTGAAATGTTCACGCGTATTGACCGGCTGTCCGACTTCGACCTTTTTATACAAGGTTTGTGCAAGCGGTTTATTTTCTACTATCGGAATACCATTTTCAAGGGCTATTCTGCGAATTTGTTTAGCAATAAAATCGCAGCCCTTGGCGACAACGTATGGCATGTCCATTGTTTCTGGGTCAAATTTCAGTGCAACGGCATAATGTGTCGGGTTCGTTACCACCACATCAGCATCCGCTGTTCCTCGAACACTCTCTCGGCTTTGTCCGAAGACCAAATCGCGGTGCATTCCCCGCCGTTTGCTGATTGTCTTCGGGTCACCGAGCATTTGTTTGATTTCGTCCCGGACTTCCTGAGAAGACATCTTCAAATCCTGCTCGTGTTTCCAACGCTGATACAGGTAATCCAGAACGGCAATTATCACCAGTGCAGATGCTACCTTCACGGCGATAATCAGAAGCGTCCAAAGAATGTACAACGCTATTTGATTTTCGTCTTTGTCCGTCAAATTGATGATAGTGCCGATTTCACTTCTGACAGCAAAAAATGCGACAACGCCGCAAATTATGATTTTCAAAATTCCCATCAGGAGACGCATCAGTCCTTGCAGCGAGAAAATCCGTTTTAATCCGCTGATGGGATTTATACGGTTTAAGTCGAGAGTAAATAGTTTTTCCGGCAGCCAAAGGAAACCAAACTGGACGAGATTCGCAACAACCGCAACGACAGCCAGTGACGCAAAAAAGAAGCTGAGCGGATATAAAAATTCCCAAACCATGAAATAGAACTGACTTATGACTAAATCGAACAGTCCGTTGTCTTCAGCAATTTCGGGGGCAAGGAAAATTGGTGAGCCGAGCGTTTTAGTTGTATAACTTTGAAATGTTCGGGCAAGTTTTTCGCCCTGCGTCATCAAAACAACCAGTGCAAACAGAAGGATAACCGCCGATGCCAAATCCTGACTTTTGGCAACTTGTCCCTGTTCCCGCGCCTTTTGGCGGCGGTACGGAGTTGGGTCATGGGTCTTGTCTTCAGACATTGATAAACGGATTCAGTTAAATTTTATTTGCCGGATAATACAGATTTTGACGAAAAATTGAAAGGGCAAAACATGACCGAAATAACTTCCGCTAATGTGTTTTCGACTTTTTCAGTTCCGTCATCAGTTGATTGACTGCCAGAGCATAATTTTTGATAGCACCGGCAGCGTCGCGTAACTTTCCGGCTTCAAGTGCCAGTTGTTCGTATCGGTCTGCTTCCGGCGACTGCACTCTGAGCGGCGGAGTTCTCGTTGCTTGCCGGAGTTCC
>Ga0123353_10010478_pt1 | contig 12923 bp, 11 predicted proteins | sample TergutLab28metaG_3_FD_92763 | JGI IMG/M metagenome (GOLD analysis project Ga0123353, IMG submission 92763) | Labiotermes labralis P3 segment gut microbial communities from Petit-Saut dam, French Guiana - Lab288 P3 | ecosystem: Host-associated > Arthropoda: Insects > Digestive system > Gut ...
CGGCTCTCGGCCTTCGGCCAATTCTTGGACATAACCAAGCACTACATACTGCCCGTGGCCACCCTGGTGATAATCAGCATGGGCGCCCTGATGCGCTACACCCGCACCAACATGCTCGAGGTCTTGAACTCCGACTACATCCGCACGGCCAGGGCCAAGGGGCTGCCGGAGAGGAAGGTCATCACCAAGCACGCCTTCCGCAACACCCTGATACCGATCGTGACCATACTGGGCGGCCTCATACCCTCGCTCTTCACGGGAGCGATGATTACCGAAATACTCTTCCACCTCCCGGGGATAGGCTACACGTCATACCTCGCGATCACCGTGGGGGACATACCTTTCGCCATGTTCTTCCTGACGTTCATAGCCATCGTCACGCTCTTGGGAACGCTCGTCTCGGACATACTGTACGCGGTGGTCGACCCAAGGGTCAGGATCGCCTGACAACCATCCAAATAGGGGCAACCGATGGGAGAGAAGCAAAGAGAGGATGAAAGCATGGCCGATCCGACGGGCAGGGGAGCCTTGGTCGCCCCTGACCTGGAGGAGCTGGCCCTGGACGACGACAGGCGCGTCAAGACGCTCTCGCCATCGGCCCTCGTCTTCAGGCGCTTCACCAGGAACAGGCTGGCCATAGTGGGCAGCGTGATAATCACGGCCATGTTCCTCTTCTCATTCGCGGGCGGCTTCATCACGCCGTACGGCGAGTCCCAGCTGTTCTACGCGGACATCCTGGCCGAGAGCCTATGGGTCTCGGCCGAGGTGCGCGACGACATCATCATCTACACCGCGGACCCGGGCGCCGCGTTCTCGACCCTGGACAGGGTGGAGGTCACGGCGGCCGCGAGGGAGGGCCGGAGGTTCGCCGAGTCGGACGGCCGCGGCTACATGGTGGAGGAGGCCGGCGACGCCTGGCGCATACTCCTCCGCAAGGAGGAGGTGCGGGGCAGGATCGTCGGGGGCGAGGTCATGTGGGCCTCCTCGGAGCCGGCGGGCCTCATAGCCGACGCGAACGCCGCCAGGGAGGCCGGGCGGGACTCGTTCGAGCATGGCGGCTCCTTCCATATGCTGCTGTACGGGTCGAAGGACGTCGCGATATGCTCGTTCGAGGACTTCGCCCTCGCGACCCGCTTCAAGGTGACCCCCATAGGCGTGGGGCCCACCGTCGACTACGCGTTCATGACGGACCTGAAGGCGGCCCTGGCCGAGGGCCGAGGGGACTTCGGCGACGGCTACGGGATCGTCTCGTCGCATGAGGGCCCCCTGCCTTACATGATCATCGTGAAGGACGGGGCCGTGGACGGCGTGCTCTCACCCTTGGTGGCGCACCCCGCCCGCAGCGGCGGCTCCCTCACGCTGGACGACTGGGTCAGCGTCCACGAGGCGGTGACGTCCGGGTGGATGGACTTCACGATCGGCGAGACCCACTACGTCGTCGAGCTGATGAACGGCGTCTACAGCATCAAGACGGACATGGAGACGAGGGTGGTCTCCAGGTTCGAGCCCCCCTCGGCGACGCACTGGCTGGGCACGGACACGAACGGGATGGACAACCTGACCAGGCTCATGTACGGCGGCCGCATCTCGCTCATGGTCGGGTTCATCGTCGTCCTCATCGGATCCTTCCTCGGCATAGTGCTGGGCGGGATAGCCGGCTACTTCGGCAAGGCCGCCGACATGGCGATCATGCGCGCGGTGGACGTGTTCAACTGCATACCCGGCCTCCCCCTTTACATAATCCTGGGCGCGCTCATGTCCGCCAACGAGGTCGAGACGTACCTGAGGATATACATCCTCATGGCCTTGATGGGCCTGATGAGCTGGCCCGGCATCGCCAGGATGGTTCGCGGCCAGATCCTGTCCTTCCGCGAGCAGGAGTTCATGATAGCGGCGGAGGCCCTGGGCATAAGGCACAGCCGCAGGATCTTCAGGCACCTGATACCGAACGTCATCCCCCAGCTCATCGTCATCGCGACGATGGACCTGGGCGGCGTGATCCTCACCGAAAGCACCCTCTCGTTCCTGGGCCTCGGCGTCCAGTACCCGCTCGCGTCCTGGGGGAACATCCTCAACGGCGTCTCGGACGTCTACACGATGACGAACTACCTCTTCGCGTGGATACCGGCGGGCGCGCTGATATTGATCACGGTGCTGGGCTTCAACTTCATCGGGGACGGCCTTAGGGACGCTTTCGACCCGAAGACGAAAAGGTAGGCGGCATGGGCGACTACATCAGCTCCAAGGAGCGCAGGGCCATCATAAAGCATAACCGCAGGGAGATCTCCAGGCTGGAGGCTGAGCTGCGCGAGGTCGGGACGAACGCCGCCGTGATGCGCGACCCGGCGAACATAGTCGAGTTCGACGGGCTCAAGACCTACTTCTACACGGAGACCGGCGTGGTGAAGGCCGTCGACGGGGCCAGCTTCGACGTCCCGAAAGGCGGGACGGTCGGGGTGGTGGGCGAGTCGGGCTGCGGCAAGAGCGTCATGAGCCTTTCGCTGATGCGGCTGCTGCAAAGGCCGCACGGCCAGATAACCGGCGGGGCAATCAGGCTCGACGCCCCATCCGGGACGATCGACGTGGCCAAGACCGGGAACGGCGGCATGGGCGGGATCCGCGGCGGGGTGGTGAGCATGATATTCCAGGAGCCCATGACCAGCCTCAACCCCGTCCTGCGCATAGGCGACCAGCTGGACGAGGTGGTCGCGCTCCACGCCCCGCAGCTCATCGGGCGCGGCATCATCAAGGGCGGGGGCCGCGACGACGTGAGGCGAAGGACGATCGAGTCGCTCGAGGCCGTCTCGATAACCAGCCCCGACCGGGTCTATAGGATGTATCCCCACGAGCTCTCGGGTGGGATGCGCCAGAGGGTGGTCATCTCCATGGCCGTGGCCTGCTCGCCGCAGCTCATCATAGCCGACGAGCCCACGACCGCGCTGGACGTCACTATCCAGGCGCAAATCCTCGACCTGCTGCGCGGGATCAAGGACTCGTACGTGGGGACGGGCATCATGCTCATAACGCACGACCTGGGCGTCGTCGCCGAGATGGCCGACTCGGTCGTGGTGATGTACGCCGGGCGGGTGGTGGAGCGCGGGACGGCCCGGGACATATACAAGAGCCCCGCGCACCCGTACACGGTGGGCCTGATGCGGTCGAAGCCCCAACCCGGGAGGAAGGAGCGCCGCCTCTACAGCATACCCGGACGCGTCCCGAACCCCGTGAGCATGCCGGACTACTGCTACTTCAAGGATAGGTGCGAGTACGCCGGCGAGGCCTGCTCCCTATATCCCGATGAGTTCGCCATAGGGAACGGCCACATGGTCTCCTGCTGGCGGAAGGGCGACATATGAGGCGCGCGGCCGCGCGGGCTATGGAGGCTTGACTTAAGATGGCGGGCGCTACGGACGGGAATGAAAAATACTTGGTGAAGGTGGACGGCCTGAAGGTCCACTACCCCATAACGGCCGGCCTGACCCGGAAGGTCACCGCACACGTCAAGGCGGTGGACGGGGTCAGCTTCAGGATCAAGCGGGGCACGACCATGGCCCTCGTCGGCGAGTCCGGCTGCGGCAAGTCCACGACCGGGCGCTCGATACTGCGGCTGACCCCCAAGACGGCGGGCGAGGTCGAGGTCTGCGGGACGGACATATACGCCATCGGCAGGTCTGAGCTGCGCACGCTGAGGCCCAAGGCGCAGATCATATTCCAGGACCCATACTCGAGCCTATCCCCCAGGCTGCCGGTCGGCGAGATCATCGGCGAGGCCGTGCGCGAGCATGGGATAGTGCCGAAGGAAGGCTATGAGGACCACTTGAACGAGGTCATGGAGGCCTGCGGGCTGCGCACGTTCCACAAGCGCAGGTACCCGCACGAGTTCTCCGGCGGCCAGCGCCAGCGCGTGTGCATAGCCAGGGCCATAGCGCTGAACCCGGAGTTCATCGTATGCGACGAGCCCGTCTCGGCCCTGGACGTCTCGGTCCAGGCCCAGATCATCAACCTGCTCATGGACCTCCGCGACCGGAACAGCCTCACATACCTCTTCATCTCGCATGACCTCTCGATAGTCGAGCACATATCGGACACCGTCGCGGTCATGTACCTGGGGGGCATCGTCGAGTACGCCGAAACCGACGAGATATTCAGGAACCCCATACACCCGTACACCAAGGCGCTCTTCTCGGCCAACCCCCTCCCCGACCCTGACATCAAGGCGGACAGGATCATACTGACGGGGCAGATCCCATCCCCGATCAACCCGCCGCCGGGGTGCAAGTTCCACACCAGGTGCCCATACGCGGAGGACCGCTGCTCGAGGGAGGTCCCGGAATACAAGGAAGAGGCGCCCGGGCACTTCGCCGCCTGTCTCAAGGCCTGAGCCGGGCGAACCAGACCAACCGAAGGAGGAGACGGCCATGGACGGATATGACGTGGTGATCCAGGCTGGGCAATCGAACAGCGAGGGCTGCGGCCTCGGCCCCACGGCCAGGCCCTACGTGTGGGACGGCTCGGCCTTTCAGATGGAGCCGGACCTGTCCGTGGCCGAGGCCAGGGAAGGGGGCGGCGCCGCCAACCCGGTGGGCAGCTTCCACCTTTCCTTCGCCAGGCTGTATAAGGAAAGGTACCTGACCGGCGACGGACGCGGGCGCAGGCTGCTCATACTGCGGACCGCCGTCGGCGGCACCGGCTTCGCCGATGGGCGCTGGGGGTTGGGGGACGACCTTTTCCTGCGCATGATGGCCATGACCCGTCACGCCCTGGCGCTGGGACCCGGAAATAACGCGCTGACGGCATTGCTATGGCACCAAGGCGAGAACGACTCCGGGAAGGCCACATGCGAAACGCACCGCGCCAACCTTCGGGGCTTGGTGGAGGCGGTGCGCGGCGCGTTCGCCGCCCCGGCGCTGCCGTTCGTGGCCGGGGGCTTCTGCGGCGAGTGGGCCGCGAAGAACGCGGCCGCATGCGGGCCCATAGCGGCGGCCATCGAGGGGGTCTGCTCGGACGTCGGCCACGCGGCCTTCGCGGACCTGTCCGACCTGCCCTCGAACAACCAGTCGATCGGGAACGGCGACGACATACACTTCTCCAGGGACGCGCTCTACGCGATGGGCGAGAGGTATTTCAAGGCGTACGAAACCCTGAGGGTCTGAAGGGACATCGCCGCGGGGGTCGGTCCTGGGCAAGGCCGGGGCCGACGATCCGGGCAAAGGCCCAGGCGGCTCCGGCGATCCCGGTTTGGATGGCGGGGCAGGCGGGCCTTACGCGCCCGCATGGGTCATGACGGCGGCAGGACGGGCGGTGGCGGGCGGATGGCGATGGGCCATGACACATCACCCTCGGGAGGGGGGTGGCTTAGGCGGTGCGCTTCATAAAGGACGTCCTCACCGACTTCGTCGGGACGCTCAGCCACGTCAAGGGCAACGCAAAGGTCATCACCCTCACGCAGTCGCTATGGTCCATCCCATACAACCTATACAACCCGTTCATCACCCAATACATGCTGGCCCTAGGCCTGAGCGGCGGACAGGTCGGCCTGATCAGCTCCGTCGGCCTCATGTTCGGCGTCGTCATCTCGCTCTTCGCGGGGTACGCGACCGACAGGCTGGGCAGGCGCTGGGCCTTCTTGATAGCGGACCTGGTCACGTGGGGCCTGGGCTGCCTGTTATGGGCCTTCGCCAGTGACTTCGCATGGTTCGTCGCCGCCGGGCTCTCCCAATCGTTCATCCGCCTGGTCACCGTCCCGTACAACTGCCTGCTCGTGGAGGACACCCCGCCGGAGAACAGGCTCTCGGTATACTCCGTCCTGAACTTCACGATCATCCTGGCGAACTTCTGCGCGCCCCTGATGAACCTAATCATCAACCCGTACGGGCTGGTCCCGGCCATGCGCATGGTGCTGCTGGCCTCGACCGCCGTCTACACGGCCACGTTCGTCGCGAGGCACTTCCTCCTGAAGGAAACCGCCATCTCGCTTAGGCGCAAGGCGGAGTCCAGGAGCGAGACCCCGTTCTCGTCCCTCGCCGACTACCGCAGGATAGTCAGGGAGCTGTTCCGCTCGCGGGAGCTGCTCCTATTCATCGCCATAAGGTCGCTGTACTACATACAGGCGAACGTCCGCGGCACGTACCTCTCGGTGATGATAGTGCAGGGCCTCGGGTTCCCGGTCTCCACGCTGGGCACGGTCAACGTCGCCTCAGGCTTGGTGGCTCTCGCCGCGCAGGTGGCGGTGCTCCCAAGGTACGCGAGGCGCGACGCCCACAACCCGATCCTCGCCTACCTGGCCTTGGCGGTCGCGTCGAACGTCATCCTGTTCCTCGCCCCCGCGGGGAACCTGCCCTACCTGATGGCCTCCATCGCGATGGGCACGTTCGGCCTCATCATCCTCCAGATGCTCATCGACTCCACCGTGGCCAACAAGATGCCCGACGCGGACAGGGCCTCCTTGATCGGGCTCGCCACCTTGGTCATGGTCGTGACGTCCGCCCCCATCCAATACCTGAGCGGATGGCTCGCGGACATCCCCTCGATAGGGCCGCGCCTGCCGCTGCTCGTGATGACGGCCTTCCTGTTGGGCACTCTATGGACGTGCCTCGTATCACGCAGGCATAAGGCGGCGGCCGGGGAAGGCCGGCCTCAAGCGGGCTAGCGACGCCGGAGCGCAAGGGTGCGGCGCGCTCAGGCGTCCGAGCGCCTTATGGGGAACCAATAGTCCATCTGGCCCTTTCCGAGCGTCTCCTTGATCAGCTCATACCCCGACAGTATATGGCCGAAGGACGGGCGCGACCCGTCTATCTCTAGGCGGTGCCTATCCAGGTACTCATCGACGATGCCGTGCAATGCGGCCGTATCCGCGCCGTCACGGCCCGTGACCACGGCGTAGTACCCTCCCATGAAGTCCACGACCTCCAGCCCGTCGGGAACGTCCATCCGATCATCATGGACGTAGTTCCAGTTCAGCGTCCCAGGCTCATCGCCCTCGCGCAGAAAATCGAACGAGTAGATCGGGAAGACGGTCTGCCTGCTGAACCATTCATGGAATAGGGTGAAACTGCCTTGACCCATAAGGCCGTCGCCCGACGTCACCATTTTGCAGTCGGGGATGCGGTAGATGCGGACCTTCTCCGTCCATTCGGATTCGGCGCCCATATGGCCAAGCTCCTTAATGTTTATCCCGTTAATCCCATACTATATAATGACCGTGCGTTATGCGGCAATCCATCCGTGCGTAGGCCAGGCAAGGATACGCCGCATAAGGCGGCTAAGCGTTACACTTACTACCCCATACCACGGGCCGTGCGTGACGGCCAGCCATGACGGGAGGTGGCCGGATGCCGAAGGATGCAGGCAAGGAAAAGAACGCCGTGTTCCGCAACGCCGTCAAGGTCATAGTCATATTCGGCTTGATCTCGCTCTTCGGCGACATGGTCTATGAGTCGATGCGCGGCTCCAGCGGCCAGTACATGACTACCTTGGGCGTCGAGATGACGCAGTTCGCCTTGATCCTGGGGATCGGCGAGTTCCTGGCGTACGCCCTCCGCCTGGTCGCGGGCATCGCCTCGGACAAGTCGGGGAAGTATTGGTGGTTCATATACGCCGGATACGGGATCCTGGTCGTCGTCCCGCTAATGGGCGTCACCACCTTCCTGCCCGCGATACTTTCCATCATGATGCTGGAGCGGATCGGCAAGGCCCTGCGTAACCCCTCAAAAGACACGATACTCTCACACGTGGCCGACAGCGCCGGCGGCAAGGTCGGCATGGGCTTCGCTTTCGGGCTGCAGGAGGCCCTCGACAAGTTCGGCGCGTTCCTGGGCCCGCTCATATTCACCGTCGTCTTCTACGTCGCCAAGAATAAAGGCGTCGAGATCGGGGTGCCGGAATACCAGATGGGATATAAGCTGCTGGCCATCCCGTTCGCGCTGCTGATGGCCGTCGTCATCATGGCTCACCGCAAGGTGAGCAAGGAACGGCTGATGGAGCCCAAGGACCCGCCGAACGCGGCCGCGGACAAGATCAGGCCGGTCTTTTGGACGTACAACGCCTTCACGTTCCTATCGCTCATCGGGTTCGCGCAGTTCCCTTTGATCGCATACCACCTGAAGGCCGGCGGGATACTGCCCGATGAGCAGATCACGCTCTTCTACTCAATCGTCATGGCCGTGAACGCGCTGCTGGCGGTGGCGATCGGCGTCTTCTACGATTGGGTCAAGAGGAGGACCGGCAACAAGCAGAGCGGGCTGCTCACCCTGCTGTTCATCCCCGTCGCCACCGCCGCGCTGCCTTTCCTCACGCTGGGGAGCTCCATCCCGCTCCTGCTGGTCGGCCTCTTCCTGTTCGGAGCCGTCCAGGCCGCCCATGAGACGATTATGCGCTCGGCCATAGCCGACATCACGTCGCTGCGCAAGAGGGGGACGGGCTACGGCATCTTCAACACGTCCTTCGGATGCGCCATGCTGATCGGGTCCACCGCCTTCGCGCAGGTATACAAAAACTTCGGGATCCCCACATTGCAGATAGTGCTCGTCGCGGCCCAGGCGATGGCCATGGCCTCCTTCCTCGTCATGCGCTCGCAGATCAGGAAGGTCGCTCCGAATAAGGCATGAATCGCCTTCACGCCAAGTCGCGCCTCCTCAGGATCAAGCCGGAAACGGACCCTATCGCCAGCGTCCCCACCGCGCTCGCGGCCAGGACGGTCAGCACGGTCGCCACGGTCGAGTCCAGCGTCGCGACGCTCGCGGCCGGGTACAGCATCATCCCGAAGACGAAGGTCACCACGACGGTCACCCAAAAGCTTTTCCTGAAGAACATCGCCACGGCCGCGAACAGGGAGCAGAAGACCCCCATCAGCAGCGCCTTGGATATGAGGCAGCACACCAGGCCGCCCACGTCCACGTCGAACGCCTTGCCGGTCAGCAGTCCGGCCGCCACCGTCCCCAACAGATAGGTCAGTATCATCCCCGCGCCGCCGAAGAGCCCTATGGCCGTCTTCGATATCACGTAGTCCGCCTTCCTAGGATGGACCGCGAATATGTTCTTGACGAAGCCCGAACCGTAGTCGTGCGCCACGAAGATCGACATGAGCACGCCGGCGAAGATGAAGAGCATGTTGATGTTCATGAACCGCCCCATGTCGATGGGACCGTCGTCCGCGTTCACCGCGTGCATAGGGTTCGCCGTCGACTCGACCATCTGCCAGGCATTCCCGTATATGGGCATCGTGATGGCCGTGATGTCCTCGGTATGGGCCGATCGGTTCGGGGGGCTCATGTCCACGCCGGAAAGCGACAGCACCATCGCGGGTATGATCGCGGCGATCGCCAGGAAGGCGAACAGGACGGGCGTGTGGAAGAGCCTGTAGAAGTCCAGCCTGAGCATGGACCCTACCCGTCTCCCGAAGGTCGGCGTCACGAAGGTCTCCGCACCGTCCATGGCTATGCCACCCCTTTCCCGTCCGCCATTACCTTGAGGTAGTACTCTTCCAACCCGATCTTCCTATAGGCTATCTCCTTGACCCTTATGCCGTTCGCGTACAACAGCCCGCCCACTTCGGGGCTCTCCGTCTCGCCGTAGACGCGGATCCCCCCGTCCATGGCCTCGACCTCCCCATATTTTTGCGACAGCACGCCGACGGCCCGCGCGTCGTCCTCCGTGACCACGAATACGAAGTCGCGGCACTCCTCGCCCATCTCGTCCGCGGCCATCTCCTTTATCAATGTGCCGCCCCGGATGATCCCGAAGTGCGTCGCGATCCTCGAGAGCTCGCCGAGGATGTGCGAGCTAATAAGGACGGAGACCCCATCCTCGCGCGCCAGCCCGGTCAACGTCTCCCTCACGATCCGTATGCCGTCCGCGTCCAGCCCGTTTATCGGCTCGTCCAGCACCAAAAGCCTAGGGCGGCCGAGCAGTGCCTGCGCCACCCCGAGGCGCTGCCTCATGCCGAGGGAGCACTTGCCGAACCTGCGGTCCGCCGCGCCCGCCATGGAGACCAGCCTCAGCACGCGCCCCACCTCCGCCCTCGGGTCGGCGAGCCCTAGGTTGAGCGCCTGCATCATCAGGTTCTGGTAGACCGTGCTGTTGGGGAAGCACCCGGGGTTCTCTATCAGCACGCCCATCCTGGACCGTACCCCAGGGTCGGAACAGTGCCTGCCGTACAGCCGGATCTCACCGCCGCTCGGCACCAACAGCCCCGCTATCAACTTCTCGGTCGTGGACTTGCCCGACCCGTTCTCGCCTATGAACCCGTAGATCGACCCTTCCGGAACCCTCAGGTTCAGGCCCTGCACGGCGTTCACGTTCCGGAAGGCCTTCGACAGGCCTATCGTCTCTATCGCATGCATCCTATGCCCCCCCACATCGCATGAGCTCGTCACTCAGGCTCATTATCTGCGGCGCGAGCTTCTCCCGCCGCCGCCTCGTCACGACCGCGTAGGCAGGGTAGGCCAGCGCGACGCCCGCCATCCCCAGCAAGCCCACGGCGATGCCCACGACGTAGAGCCCCCATTCCATCACGCATGCCATACCCGTCCCCAGCAGCAGTGAGCCGACCACGCCCGTCGCGATGGACATGGCGGTCCCGGGCCTCGTCGCCTCCTTATCCAGCCTGCGCAGCCGATCCAGCTTGCTCTCCTCGTGAGGCTTGTATTTTTGCCTTATCCTCCTTACCTCCTCCTGCCTGTCCGCCGAGTAGGTGTAGCAGAAAGTCCCGTCAGCTTCCCCGTCCGCCATCTTCGCCGACCCCCTTGCCTTTTATGGGCCCATTCTGACGCCCCGGCGTTTGGGATTTGTTTATGGGATGTTTATGATATGTTAATTTAATGGGGGTAAGGCAAGCCGCTTTATGGGGGATCCGTGCATGTACGTACTGCGCAACGCGCTACGCAACATATCGCGCAACGTCGGCAGGAACGCGCTGATGGGGGCCATCGTACTCGCCGTCATCGTGACCGCCGTGGTTTCCTTGATGATAGGCCAGGCTTCCGGCCTCATGATCGACGCGCAGAAGGCCCGGTTCGGCGTTAGGGTATACATAAACCCGGACCTCTCCAGGGTCTCCGTCATGTCCGGAAGGCAATCCGGGCAGACCGTCCCGCTCCGCGACGTGTACGCCGCCCTCGCCGGCTCAGGGTGCCTGATGGGCGCGGACCTGGCATGCCACGTCCCCTCGGTCAGCGACTCGCTCAGGGGCCTGGGCGAAGGGCCCGTCGGCGGGGCGGTGCCGTTCTCGCCCGACGGCGACAACTCGGGGAGGTTCCCGACGATGAACGTCAAGGGCTACACGGACGCCCAAAGCCTCGACGACTTCCGCGACGGCATGCGCGGGCTGGCGGCCGGCGCCTTCCCCCTCGGGGACGGCGAATGCATCGTCAGCGAGGACTTCGCCGAGCTGAACGGCCTGGCCGTGGGCGACGTGATCGAGGTCAGCCAGGGCATGGTCGCCCATAACCCCTTGTCGCTCCTGGTCGTGGGCGTCTACTACGACTTCACCGCCAACATGTTCGGGGCCGCGGCCGAGGCGCCCGCCGCGATAAACGTCCGCAACGACATAATCACGACCTACGGGACCGCCTTCGCATACGGCAAGACGGACCCCCGCGTCGATACGGCCGCGTACACCCTGAGGGATCCCGGGCTCCTGCCCGAGTTCGAGGCCGAGGCGCGCGCGGCGGGCCTCTCCTACGACTATAAGGTCACGACCGACGAGGAGGCCTATAAGAGGGCCGTCGGCCCATTGGAAGGCATGAGGGGCATATCGGCGGCGTTCATGGTCACGGTGCTCATACTGGGGAGCCTTATAATCGCCCTGCTCGCCACACTCTCCATACGGGAGCGCAGGTATGAGGTGGGCGTGCTGCGCGCCATGGGCATGAGGCGGCGCACGGTCGCCTACGGACTGGTCTTGGAGAGCCTCGCGGTGACCTTGGCATGCCTCCTGATCGGCCTGGGGGTCGGCGCGGCGGTAGCCCAGCCGGTGACGGACATGCTATTGGAAGGGCAGGCCGCGGCGGCCGATACCGCCGCCGAGCCCGGCGCCGGCATGTACTACGCGGGGACGCAGGGCGCCGGCGCGGGCGCGGAGCCGGTCTCGTCCATGGACGTCAGCCTGAGCCTCGGCGTCGTGGCGATGATAGCCTCGGTCTCCGTCATGCTCGTCCTCGTCTCCAGCGCGGCCGGCATATTGCGCCTGACCAAGTACGAGCCCATAAAGCTGCTGACCGATAGGGGTTAGGCGACGCTTAGGCTGAACCTTTCGCCGAACGTCGGCCCGCCGATGCGCAACCCGCGCGGACGCGCTCAGGAGGGCTTCGCGATGGCCCGGCCCGCCGCCTTTTTAAGGACCAAGGCGGCCAGGTTGCCGAACGCCTCCCTATGGTCCCCCTCTATGTAGTAGCTCCTCCCCCCGTCCGCCACCGTGCGCGCCAGGATCGTCTTCCATGGGCGGTAGTAATAGTACGGGCTCGATTTTGGGGGCTCGCGCCGGTAGTCGGCGCCCGAAAGCGGATGCATGTCGAAGACGGCCGTGGTGAACCGCGCTATGCGCCTCCCTTCCCGATGGGCCGCATTGCGCGCCATGGCGAGGCACTTGAGGTACACCTCCGGCCCGGTCACGGCCGACCCGACGTTCAGGAACGCGCCCCCTTCCAAGCCCTCCAGGCTCCTGGCGTATATGAGGAAGTCGTCGGCCGAGGCCTTGCCCATCGCCGCGCCGTCGAAGCCGGGATGCTGGTGGACTATGTCATTGCCTATCCCCACATGCACCGTGACCGGCACGCCCAGCCTATACCCGGCCGCCAGGACGCTGACGTCGGAATGCGGGAACCCGTTTTCGGCTATGTACCTGCCTACGGCCTCCCCATAGCCCAACCCGTCCCTCACGCCCTCGGCCACGGCCTCGTTCAGCCTGCCCGTCTCCTCCCAGAGCC
>Ga0123353_10010480_pt1 | contig 12922 bp, 7 predicted proteins | sample TergutLab28metaG_3_FD_92763 | JGI IMG/M metagenome (GOLD analysis project Ga0123353, IMG submission 92763) | Labiotermes labralis P3 segment gut microbial communities from Petit-Saut dam, French Guiana - Lab288 P3 | ecosystem: Host-associated > Arthropoda: Insects > Digestive system > Gut ...
CACTTTCAGTTTTCTCGATATGGCGCGGATGCTCATTCCGCTTACGGCGAGTTTTAGAGCATCCATTATCACCTCATCATCTGTTCTCAGATCATATACTGCCGTTCCCGTGCGGTCGTTGAAGACGGTTCCGCAATGCTTGCATATGTATTTTCGAACGGTTCCGCTCCTTGTCTCGTAAGTACCGTTGGCAACGACGTTCTCATCGCCCGTTTCTCCGTATTTATCGCATTTCCTGTTCGTGCATGTGACGCCTTTGAACGAATTCTTCGGACCTCTCAGACCCATCCTTATCACCCGATGGATGGGTATTCCAGTGTAAGTATTTAACTTCAACTAATTACGATTGCACAACCTCAAATAGATAGCTATAGTGGTGCTTTAAACGTTAACTGCGTTCACAATTCTTCTACAAACCGTCAAGGTGTCGTGATATTTCCACCCCGGAGGAGGTAGATTGGATTGAAGGACTACAATCGCACAGAGAATGCGCTACGTTATCGGTCAATCCATGAAATAATTTAAGACGACTCTGCGTCTTTCGTTTTACCATACAACATCTTGTGTGTTATCTCGAGGATGCGAAGAAGAAAAAGGCCGAGCCTGCAGCCTAACAAAACTTCACGGTTCCGAAATCAGATCTCGAAATCCTGCGATGAGAAATTGCTGTAGTACCTTCCTGACGATGCAGTGAATCTCAACACGCAGTAATCCGGATCAGTTACCCCCTCCTTGTAGTACATATCGTCCCCGTCCCTCCAGATCATTTGCTTGGAATGATCGTCGGTAAGGATTTCCATCGTTCCTTTGAGCATAACGCCTCGGAAGAATCGGCCATCAAAGAAGTATATACACGCTTTAGGATCTGCGAGATATTGTTTCGTTCTCATTGAAGAAGTGTTCGTTGTGAAATAGAATCTCTTGATGCCTTCGCGCACCCGAGGCGCGAACATCGCTTTCATGTTGGGATATCCGTCACCGTCTACGGACCCGACGAATGCTGTTTTCTGTGAATCGATAAGTTTGCCTATTGTGCTCTCTGGGTCCCTCATCATACGTCGCATCTCTCCTACAAACTCTTAATCTTTACCGAGTTAAAAACATGAGTATACGACGGAGTTCATTTCATTTCGCAGTAGAATGTATTCAGTACGGTTCTCCCAACATCGGTTATAAAATATCTTTTTTTGAAATCGTCCCTGTAAACCCATCCATTGGAGAGCCATTTATCGATAAAATCACGGAAATAATATACGGAGTCGGATCTTGTGATTTTTATCCGTCCATGATTGTCAAATATGATCTCTCCGGATTCTCTTCGCCAAAGTCCTTTTTCTTTAAGGGTTCGAATAACGTCTGGCCCCTTGGTCGGAAGCTTCTCCTTATTCATATGATCTAGTATGCTAAGTCCCAGAACCACGTTCCTGTCTGGTATTGGCATGGAATATTTCGGAAGGATCTTCGGACTCTGTACGGACTTCGTCAGACCGACGGGTTTATCGTCATTGTAGAACGTTTCCTTCACATCTTTTACCTGATATTCTGTTGTGCTGACGGAGAAAGGTATTGTTCCAGACATCATCATCGATGCGATTGCGGCAGCGGCGGCATATTCGGATGTGCCCGCAGAAATATTTACAAATATATCAGACGGCTCATCATTACAATTTTCTTCTTCTATTATGCAAAGAACTGTTCTCAACATGGCAGTGAAATCATTTACATTCTCCATATGTCCAATTATTTTCACGGGTGCTGTCGCGTTTTCCTCTATGAGTTCACACACACGTTTGTAGAATTCCGTATATATCTTGCCGTCTTCACTGGAAAAGTCTTTCACATAATGTATCAAATGAATCTTCGTCGCTTCGTAAAATTTTATTGGGTCGCTGATCTTTACAGTCTCAAACGTCACGCATGAGATCACGACTCTTTCTCTTCGCCCGGAAGCCATGGACCTTCAACGGTCTGGAAGTATACAAATATTACGTTACTACATAGCAATGTTGAAATATAGCATAAAATAGAAGTTCCCTAAAGTATATATCGCAGAAGCAACTTACCATTGTCATGAATGATTTCAAAGATTTCACAGCTCTGTACCCGGTGCAGAAAACACTAAGGTTCGAGCTGAGGCCGCAAGGAAGAACAATGGAGCATCTGAAAGCTACAAACTTCTTCGAAGAAGACAGATCCAGGGCGGCGAAGTATAAACGCCTGAAAAAGACCATAGATGATTTTCATAGAAAATTCATTGACGAATGTCTTTCCAACGTTTCACTAAATTGGACTCCGTTAGCCGACGCTCTCGAAAAATATCAAAAGAGTAAAGACGAGGACAAAAAAGCTTCAAAAATCAACCTGGAAAAAGAACAAAAACGCATGAGGGGAGAGATAGCATCATTGTTCAGAAAAGATAAGGAGTTTTTCAAGAATCTTTTCAGTGAGAAACTGTTCTCCGTGATACTAAAAAAAGAAGTATACGAGATAGGAGATCCGGAAGAGATTGAAACTCTGGAAGCATTCAACAGGTTTTCCGGCTATTTTATCGGCTTCCATGAGAACAGAGCCAACATATATTCTGAGGGGGACGAAAAGACCGCAATTTCTAATCGTATCGTTAACGAAAATTTTCCTAAATTTTTTGAGAATCTGAAAACATATCAAGAGATACGCAAGGACTCTCCGGAACTCATAAAAGATGCGGAATTAGAATTAAAGGATCATGACATTAGTATGGACGAACTATTTTCTTTGGACGGCTTCAACAAAGTCTTGAAACAAGCCGGTATAGAGAAATATAATCTTTCCCTCGGCGGCTACGCACCGAATACCGGTGAGAAGCTAAAGGGACTTAATGAATTACTAAACCTTCGCCATCAACAGGACAAAAACAACAAGAAAAAAAGTCGTATGGTCCCACTGTACAAACAAATACTCAGCGATCGAAAAACTTTCTCTTATCTGTTGGATGCGTTCAACGAAGACTCTCAAATATTAACCTCTCTGAAAGGTTTTTTTGAAGATATTGAAGATAATGCGATATTAGACAGGGCGGTTAACCTCATATCATCATACTGTGAATACGACACTTCAAAATTATACATTCGGCAAAGAGATCTGAATCAAGTTTCCAAGGAGATATTTGATAGTTGGGACAAACTCGGAGGAATGCTCAGAACATACAGAGGAGACCAACTCGGCGATAAAAACCTTGAAAGAACCAGTAAAAAAGTTGATGAATGGCTCAATTCGAAAGAGTTCACACTGTCTGACATATTGGGAGCAATATCTCTGTCAAGATCAGAAATAACCTTCGACGAGTATGTTTCAAAGTTACACAAGGTAAAAGAAGAAATAGACGCTGCGTGGACGAAAAGGAATTGTATAATGAAGAAAATATCGGGCAACGAGGAATCCATTGAAATCGTAAAGAAAATATTGGACCTCGTACAGCATTTTCTGCATATGTTTGGTCCATTTCAGGCGCGCCCCGACCTCTCGCTCGACAATACATTCTATGCAGAGTTCGAGGAAATATACAATAGATTATTCGCGATCGTTCCTCTGTATAACAGAATAAGGAACTACCTTACCAAGAGCAACCTCAATAAGAGTAAGATAAAACTCAATTTCAAGAACCCGACACTGGCCGCTGGCTGGGATATCAGTAAAGAATATGACAACACAGCCGTCATATTCCGCCGTGACGGAATGTATTATCTCGGGATAATGGATCCAAAGAAGAAAAAGAACATTAACCTCAAAGGATGCCCATGTACCGGACCGTACTATCAGAAAATGGAGTATAAATTGCTCCCGGGCCCGAACAAGATGCTTCCGAAGGTCTTCTTCTCGAAAAAGAATAAAGGATATTATGCACCGTCCGAAGAGATAACGAAAGGATACGATGCAAATAAACACAAAAAGGGAGAAACTTTTGACATCGACTTCTGTCATAAACTAATCGATTTCTTCAAAGAATCCATACAAAAGAATGAGGATTGGAAGATCTTCGATTTCAAATTTTCACCCACGGAATCGTACGCAGATATAAGCGGGTTCTACCAAGAGGTTGAAAGACAGGGTTACAAGATACAGTTCGTTGACATTCCTGCCGACATCATCGACGGGTATGTGGAAAAAGGAGAGATGTTCCTATTTCAGATATATAATAAAGATTTCTCAGAGAAGTCCAAAGGTCGCAAGAATCTTCACACAATGTATTGGAATGCGGCCTTTTCCGATGAGAATCTACGCAATGTCGTAGTTAAACTGAACGGTGAGGCCGAACTATTCTACAGGGATAAGAGCGACGTCGAAAGAAATGTACACGAAGCAGGAACCGTGTTAGTAAACCGCACATACGATGTCGAAGGCAAGAAAATGCCCGTGCCGGACGCGATACACAAAGAACTGTATGATTATCATAGGATAGGATGCAGCGGAACACTTTCTCCAGAGGCGGAAAAATATCGTGACTCCGTGGGAACGTTCCCGGCGCCGTATGATATTACCAAGGATCGCAGATATCTCGAAGACAAACTCTTCTTCCACGTACCGCTAACATTCAACTTCAAGGCTAGCGGAAAGAAGAATGTGAACGAAATGGTGGTAAAAAAATTCCTCGATGACAAAGAAATGCACATAATAGGGATAGACCGCGGGGAAAGGAATCTCATTTATGTTTCAGTCATAGATCGCAGCGGCAATATTATTGATCAAAAGAGTTTCAACACAGTTGACGGGTTCGATTATCACGAAAAATTGGATCAAAGAGAAACAGAAAGGAAAGATGCCAGGAAAAGTTGGAAGGACATAGGGAAGATAAAGGATCTCAAGGAAGGATACCTTTCGAAGATCGTTCATGAAGTGTCCAAGATGATAATCGAACATAATGCGATGGTCGTCCTGGAAGACCTGAATTTCGGATTCAAACGCGGGCGTTTCAAGGTGGAGAAACAGATATACCAAAAATTCGAGAAGATGCTGATAGACAAGTTGAATTACCTCGTGTTCAAGAATGTTCCGGACAATAAGGTCGGAGGGATTCTGAACGCATATCAGCTGACCGCACCGTTTGAAAGTTTCGCTAAACTCGGAAAACAATCTGGGATACTGTTCTATGTGCCGGCACCGTATACATCAGAGATAGATCCAACCACAGGATTTGTGGATCTGTTCAATACATCGGGCGTAACGAACTCGGACGGCAGGAAAGGATTCATCAGTAAATTCGAATCGATTATGTATTCGTACGATGACAAAGCTTTTGCGTTCTCTTTCGATTATCGGAACTTTTTAACATCGAAGACAGACTATAAGAACAGATGGACCGTGTATTCCAATGGAGCACGTGTGAAATACTTCAGAGAAAGAAAGTGCTACGAGTGGACAGATCCTACGAAGAGAATTGCAGAGGCACTCTCTGCGGCAGGTATCGAATATCGTGGCGGAAAAAACATACTTCCTGAGATTATCAAAACAGATGACACAGATTTGGTAAAAACAGTGTATTATTCGTTCCTGGACTCATTGCAGATGAGAAACAAAGATGAGGAAAAGGACTACATAATATCTCCAGTAAAGAACCGCAAAGGAGAGTTCTTCAAGACAGATCCGGAGAGAGAGGATATACCGAAGGATTCGGATGCCAATGGTGCATATAACATAGCACTCAAAGGCAAGCTGTTGTTGGATATGATTAAGAAAGACCTGGAAAAAAACCTGGAAAAAATGGTAATGCCAAAAATGGAGCACAAAACTTGGTTCGAATTCATGCAAACAAGAGGTGATCAGTGACAGAGAACACCATTATCCTGTCGAACATAAACGATTTCCTTTTCTGTCCTGTTTCGATATATTTCCATAATCTCATGGGTAACGCAGACAGGATGATGTCTCAGTCTAAGTTTCAAATCAACGGAACGGATGCGCATAAGACAATAGAAGCGGGGAAGTACACGTCAAGGAAAGACGTACTACAAGGGGTTGAGGTCTATTGCGAAAGATATGGTCTGAACGGGATGATAGATCTGTTTGACATAAAAAAGGAGATCCTTACAGAGAGAAAGAAAAAAGTGTCCCAATTATACGACGGGCAAATATTCCAGGTATACGGGCAATACTTTGCACTTAAGGAGATGGGATACAATGTCAAGAAGATCAAGGTGTACAGCATGGATGACAACAGAACTTTTGACATAATCATTCCGGAAGATGACCCAGTCATGATAGAGAGGTTCGAGTCTACACTCTCAGATATGCGCACTTTCAACCCGGATAATTACATCCAGACGAACCCCCGCAAGTGTTCCAATTGTATATATGAGCCGATGTGCGGGAGTTCATGTCTGGAGGTAAACCATGATGTCCGTTGACACGTTCGAAAAAAAGCAGATAATATTTGTTTTCACGAGAGACGGAGATAAGATATCGTTCAGCAACGATAATCTCATCGTCAAAGACGGTGACGGAGAGATACGTCATCAGTCTACATGTTATCGAATCTTCGCTTTATTCATCGTCGGTGACATAACAATAACTTCCGGCATAATCAAAAGATCACAAACATTCGGATTTCCAATATTCTTGATGTCTACGTCATTCAAGACATATGATGTCATAGGTCACAAGACTGAAGGCAACTTCATTCTGAGAAAGATCCAATACGACTACGATAAACTGGATATTGCGAAGCACATAGTCAAGAACAAGATCCGTAATCAGATAGAAACGTTAAATCTGCAGAGATGGAAGGATAATGACACGCGTGCGGACATATTAGCACTTAAAAGGTATGCAGATTCGGTGAATGATTTTGACGGAGATTTCAGAGGACTTATGGGGATAGAGGGATCTGCCTCCAGACTTTACTTTAAGAATAATTTCAACATAGGTGCATGGACAGGCAGAAGACCGAAGATCAAACTCGATTTCATAAACAGTACGTTGGATATAGGATATACACTTCTGTTCAATCTTGTGGACGCTATGCTGTCTTTATACGGTTTTGATACATACAAAGGTCTGTATCACAGAGAATTCTACATGAGGAAATCGCTTGTGTGCGATATGGTGGAGCCATTCCGGCCGCTTATAGATTGGCAGGTAAGGAAAGCAGTGAACCTAGGACAATGCAAAGCAGAAGATTTCAATATTTCAAACGGAAAATTCTTGTTGGATATTTCAAAGAACAAAGACTACATAGGATTTTTGATGAAACCCTTGTTAGCAGCGAAAGAACCCATTTTTCTCTATTTTCAAAACTTCTATCGTGCTTTCATGAAACATAAACCAGTTTCTGATTTTCCGATATTCAGGATTCGTGATGAAGAATGATTCTGATAAGCTATGACATTCAGGACGATAAGTTGCGAACAAAATTTGCAAAATACATAAAGAGATTCGGACATAGGATACAATATTCAGTCTATGAGATCAACAACTGCAACAGGATATTGGACAATATTGTAGCAGACATAACGAACAGATTTTTGGATAAGTTCTCAGATGCGGACACGATACTTATTCTGAAGCTTTCAAAGACGTGCGAGATCATAAGAATGGGCTATGCAAAACACGAAGAAGCAGATGTCATAATGGTATAATGCAAACCTCCGTCCTAATTTTTTTCAGTCGACATTTATTGAACCACCGGTATTAGAAAATCGTTATATACTCAGACGATAGTGCAGTTTCAAGAGAATAAGGCCAAAATATGCCGTAAAATGCGGCCTAAGGCTCAAAACTCATTCGAATTTCTACTGTGTGTAGATGACTCCATCACGAAAGAAGCAGGAACAGCTCAAAACTCATTCGAATTTCTACTGTGTGTAGATGGTCATGATACGCAAGCGGAGTTTATGCTCAAAACTCATTCGAATTTCTACTGTGTGTAGATGAGCGGGTTACCATTGGTTGGGTGGAGGCTCAAAACTCATTCGAATTTCTACTGTGTGTAGATGATGCATACGTTCAGGGAGATATGGTACTCAAAACTCATTCGAATTTCTACTGTGTGTAGATTGACGCTGTTGATTCATACCGCGGCGGCTCAAAACTCATTCGAATTTCTACTGTGTGTAGATGTATTTGGTGCGCACATTTTCTATCTGCTCAAAACTCATTCGAATTTCTACTGTGTGTAGATACGGAGCAAAGAGCATCCCGCCGCAGCTCAAAACTCATTCGAATTTCTACTGTGTGTAGATAATATCATGACGTTTATATCGTAATTGCTCAAAACTCATTCGAATTTCTACTGTGTGTAGATTATCTTAAGCTCGGCGTTGAGGTCAGCCTCAAAACTCATTCGAATTTCTACTGTGTGTAGATATGTTAAGAACCTCCCTAAGCAGAATGCTCAAAACTCATTCGAATTTCTACTGTGTGTAGATTATGTGTTTACACATAGAGCGTCAACACTCAAAACTCATTCGAATTTCTACTGTGTGTAGATATGTCCGCATACATGCCTATCATCTCGCTCAAAACTCATTCGAATTTCTACTGTGTGTAGATAGTTGCACCGGCCGCATATCCGGCGGCCTCAAAACTCATTCGAATTTCTACTGTGTGTAGATCTGATGCTTATCTCGATGGAAAGATTCTCAAAACTCATTCGAATTTCTACTGTGTGTAGATGAGTCAAGACCGGAATGCTGGTTGGGGCTCAAAACTCATTCGAATTTCTACTGTGTGTAGATGCATATCCTGTTACGTCTTGTCTGCCGCTCAAAACTCATTCGAATTTCTACTGTGTGTAGATGCGACGCTGGGCGCGAAGCTGGGGATCTCAAAACTCATTCGAATTTCTACTGTGTGTAGATACTGTGTCCTCACTTCTTCGCCTGTAACTCAAAACTCATTCGAATTTCTACTGTGTGTAGATAGGTACGCTCCGATCTCGTCACGATGCTCAAAACTCATTCGAATTTCTACTGTGTGTAGATAGTTCAATCGTATACATACGAACTATTCTCAAAACTCATTCGAATTTCTACTGTGTGTAGATGTCCAGGTCGGAGACGTGTCGAAAGCGCTCAAAACTCATTCGAATTTCTACTGTGTGTAGATGGAATCTCAATGACCGACGCGGAAGTGCTCAAAACTCATTCGAATTTCTACTGTGTGTAGATCCCGGTTCTTTTAAGATCATTGTTTTCTCAAAACTCATTCGAATTTCTACTGTGTGTAGATAAAGGGTGAGCTCATGGTAGCCATAACTCAAAACTCATTCGAATTTCTACTGTGTGTAGATTGTATCCCTGCATCGTAAAGCTTGCAGCTCAAAACTCATTCGAATTTCTACTGTGTGTAGATTCGATTACTTCCTGGAGTCCGCCACTCTCAAAACTCATTCGAATTTCTACTGTGTGTAGATGTTTTCTCTCGATGTCCGTAATGCGTCCTCAAAACTCATTCGAATTTCTACTGTGTGTAGATGTTCGTGTGGCGAAGTTCTTCGAAGGCCCTCAAAACTCATTCGAATTTCTACTGTGTGTAGATTCAGCCCTAAGCCGGAAACGATTGATGCTCAAAACTCATTCGAATTTCTACTGTGTGTAGATAACAGTACATCTCGCAGAAGCTCGTCCTCAAAACTCATTCGAATTTCTACTGTGTGTAGATGATTCAAAGGTTTGATTCCAAATGTCTCAAAACTCATTCGAATTTCTACTGTGTGTAGATACACACACGTGTTATCAACGCCGTGACTCAAAACTCATTCGAATTTCTACTGTGTGTAGATAGGACACGATCAAGGAAAAAGGATTGCTCAAAACTCATTCGAATTTCTACTGTGTGTAGATAATTTCTCCAATGACATCCTCCAAGAGCTCAAAACTCATTCGAATTTCTACTGTGTGTAGATTTCGTTGCTATGTTGGGTAGCGGTGCGCTCAAAACTCATTCGAATTTCTACTGTGTGTAGATATTTCGTTAACACGTGGTCGGTAGATCCTCAAAACTCATTCGAATTTCTACTGTGTGTAGATCTGGTCACTGTAACATTGCCGGTGTTGCTCAAAACTCATTCGAATTTCTACTGTGTGTAGATTCTTATCGTACTGTGAACATTGAGAACTCAAAACTCATTCGAATTTCTACTGTGTGTAGATCCCTCCTTATACGACGAAGACGGATGGCTCAAAACTCATTCGAATTTCTACTGTGTGTAGATACACATGCTGCAATCCAAGCAATGGCCTCAAAACTCATTCGAATTTCTACTGTGTGTAGATATAACGGTCACGGTCACACCACCCATACTCAAAACTCATTCGAATTTCTACTGTGTGTAGATAGTTGCTTAGCGTATTCCTCTCCTTTACTCAAAACTCATTCGAATTTCTACTGTGTGTAGATGTACTCCATGACGAACACGTGAAGGCCCTCAAAACTCATTCGAATTTCTACTGTGTGTAGATCACAACGTCTCGTGAGAACATGAGAACCTCAAAACTCATTCGAATTTCTACTGTGTGTAGATGTATTGTACAAAGGGCAGTTGCGCGACCTCAAAACTCATTCGAATTTCTACTGTGTGTAGATGCCTGTTCCGCCACACTTCGCGCATGGCTCAAAACTCATTCGAATTTCTACTGTGTGTAGATTTCTCAAGAGTGAGCATATTGGTCACTCAAAACTCATTCGAATTTCTACTGTGTGTAGATAGATTTTCTAATCACGACCTGCGCCGGCTCAAAACTCATTCGAATTTCTACTGTGTGTAGATCATGGGTCAGAGCTGTTCATTCTGACACTCAAAACTCATTCGAATTTCTACTGTGTGTAGATCTCATGGTGGACGCAGTATGCGATGACTCAAAACTCATTCGAATTTCTACTGTGTGTAGATAACGGGTTCTTTGACGAGTGTTCCGAGTCTCAAAACTCATTCGAATTTCTACTGTGTGTAGATAATGACGGTGTTAATACAGTTAAGTACTCAAAACTCATTCGAATTTCTACTGTGTGTAGATAATGACGGTGTTAATACAGTTAAGTACTCAAAACTCATTCGAATTTCTACTGTGTGTAGATTACAGGTCCCCTGCGATAACGTTCTGACTCAAAACTCATTCGAATTTCTACTGTGTGTAGATCTCAAACTGCATATCTCCCTGCTGAGCTCAAAACTCATTCGAATTTCTACTGTGTGTAGATTCTTATTGTCTATCGCCACGTATTGCGCTCAAAACTCATTCGAATTTCTACTGTGTGTAGATTGAGATCCTTGACTGTACTGATCCGATCTCAAAACTCATTCGAATTTCTACTGTGTGTAGATTTTCTTCTAAGGTGGAGCTCCGCGTTGCTCAAAACTCATTCGAATTTCTACTGTGTGTAGATAGCGTCGGAACGCCAGGAGTGACGACCTCAAAACTCATTCGAATTTCTACTGTGTGTAGATGATCACCTTTCCGACGGAGAATTCCACCTCAAAACTCATTCGAATTTCTACTGTGTGTAGATTTAGAAGAGGAATACGGTTCATCAAACCTCAAAACTCATTCGAATTTCTACTGTGTGTAGATATTACGTCTCTCGGGTCTGCAGTTGGCTCAAAACTCATTCGAATTTCTACTGTGTGTAGATATCAAACGGGGGCATGTGAATGATTGACTCAAAACTCATTCGAATTTCTACTGTGTGTAGATATCTTCGATCAATCTGAGGACCGGACACTCAAAACTCATTCGAATTTCTACTGTGTGTAGATGCCAATCCTTCATGGGGTCGCAAGAATCTCAAAACTCATTCGAATTTCTACTGTGTGTAGATCTTCCATACTTGCGATTATTATACGCAAGCTCAAAACTCATTCGAATTTCTACTGTGTGTAGATCTTGCCGAGTATGGATCCGGCGCCGAATCTCAAAACTCATTCGAATTTCTACTGTGTGTAGATTCTGTCTGTCCAACGCCTCTCGATACGCTCAAAACTCATTCGAATTTCTACTGTGTGTAGATAATGATGCTCCGGAGCTGCCCCCGGCGCTCAAAACTCATTCGAATTTCTACTGTGTGTAGATAATATCAGCGTACCCCCCCCTAACTCAAAACTCATTCGAATTTCTACTGTGTGTAGATCTGTAAGTCTTATATCATTCTGCAGACTCAAAACTCATTCGAATTTCTACTGTGTGTAGATTATGACTGTACCTTTTGCAAAGATAACCTCAAAACTCATTCGAATTTCTACTGTGTGTAGATGCATTTTTCCACGTCCTGTCGCGAATTCTCAAAACTCATTCGAATTTCTACTGTGTGTAGATGATGCAGAACGACCGGCAGATACTCGCTCAAAACTCATTCGAATTTCTACTGTGTGTAGATTTGTATTGCATGAATACGTTGTTCCAGCTCAAAACGCATTCAAATTTCTGATCAGTACAGGTTGAGATGTCACATTATTGAGGAGGGGGCCGTCGAAGAAACATACAACATAAACGTGTTTCAGAACTGTCCAATCACTGCCTTGATTCTTCTGACACCCGCTGCGGAGCTCTCTTCTTTCTGGATCTTGAAGCCTTGCAATTCAGATGTGTTGCTTACGTGCGGTCCGCCGCACATCTCCATCGACACGCCGGCGATGGTATACACCTTCACCGTATCGCCGTACTTGCCCTCAAACACTCCTATGGCGCCGCGTTTCTTCGCGTCTTCGTAAGGTATTTCCTCGCATACGACGTCAATGCTTTGTTTTATGGTGGCGTTCACGATGTCTGAAACTTTTTGAATCTCTTCCGGCGTCATTTTTCGATCAAAGTTGAAGTCGAATCTCAGTCGTTCCGGAGTTATGTTGCTCCCCTTCTGCATTATGTCTGCGCTTAGTACTTGCCTGAGCGCCGCATTCAGCAAGTGCGTTGCGGTGTGTAATTTTGTGGTATCATCGCTGCTGTCGGCGAGTCCG
>Ga0123353_10010484_pt1 | contig 12921 bp, 5 predicted proteins | sample TergutLab28metaG_3_FD_92763 | JGI IMG/M metagenome (GOLD analysis project Ga0123353, IMG submission 92763) | Labiotermes labralis P3 segment gut microbial communities from Petit-Saut dam, French Guiana - Lab288 P3 | ecosystem: Host-associated > Arthropoda: Insects > Digestive system > Gut ...
CTGTCATCAAGGTTTCTTTTTTTGCAAGGCAAGGCGCCGAAGGAAATTCAAGCCATTCTGACAGAAACATTAGCTTGTTTCCTTCCTGGTTGGGGTAAGGACTTATCAGAACCCCTGTATATTGTTAATAAAAATAAGATCATTTAATGAAACTTGTATTTGAGATTGGGATGAAATTTCTTTCTCCGCTCTAAGTGAAAAGATTTTCTATTGAAGTAGCTTGCCAATATTGGACTTAAACCTGATGAAAAATATGTGATGATAATGCATTCAGATTTTAGTAGGGTCTGGCATTGTTGAAAAATTTCACATTTTCTTTTCCGTGCATTATAATTTAATTGGTATACCGTAAGTCAACAAATGAACAGAATTGTGTTAGAGTTACAATAATAGTATCAGGGATGATGACGGGCCAGTAGGACCTGAAACATGTATGAGTTAGCGGTTTTCTTAATATTCTTGTAACTATAATACAGTTATGTGCATTGTTTGGCTTAAATTTTAGTAACTGTTGCAAAAAAATTATTTCGCTGAACACAGCCAAAGTTATTTTGCCTTCTGTGTTTTTCAATACTAGTTGTACGGCAGAATGCTTCGAAGCGTTTAATTTCGCAATTACGTCTGAGATCCTAGACGAGGCAAATGAGTCCAAACCAAGAGCTCACATCTTTTCTCTAAGAAATATTTTCTTTCTTCAACACTTGCATTTCCAAACGATTTACATCCTTTAGGAATTCTAACCAACATTTTATAAGCACATCTTATCTCTTCACTTCACGATATGTGTCCCACTCTTCTCATCCGTCCTGTTTTTAGTACTGTTTTAATATTAAGTGTGGGCCCGGTAGCTCAGTCGGTATAGCGACTGAGCTACCGGGCTGGTTGGTCCGGGGTCGAATCTCGCTGGGGACGAGATTTTCCGCCCGTCCAGACCGGCCCTGGGGCCCACCCAGCCTTCTGTAAAATGGGTACCGGGTCTTTCCCGGGTGCAAAGTGCGGCCGGGGCGTGTTGCTGACCACTCACCCCCCCCTCTAGTGCCGCGGTCATGAAAGATTAGAGCTATACCTCTACCCACCCTCTGGGCCACACCGGGCCTGTGAAGGGACCACTTTACCTTTACCTTTACCTTTAATATTAAGTGAGTGTTACAAATCAGGAAGCTCCTCTTTTATTGTTAATCTTGCTTCCCCTGCGTCCTGTGTTGCGCAATCGCAGGATAAACTAGCAGGATTGGCTGCCATGCAATAGGTCATGTAAAATTATTTTTGGAAAGTGATTTTACTTCCGCTTTACAGCTTCTAGTACAGCCGTCCCGTTTTTTATTTTTCATCTGTGGCAATAATGACACAGTATAGACAACATTACATATTAACACGGTTGATGGATATTGTACTGGAATGGATTCGGAAGGAAGCGGTAGTGGTCTAAGTGATCTAGTAGACGATAATCTTCACAGAAACTGAATAAAACCACGAAAAGACCTCGCTCAATATGGGAAAAATTAGAATTGAACACGAGATTCCCGAACAGGAAAGACTATTATTCGTTCGGTTTTCCTTGTCGATAATTGGAAGGTACTTGCTTGGACGCACAGATAGTCAGCGTGAGGTATGTAGCCATCTGCTCAGAGTAGTTTCTTTTTTCTAATTCAGTAGGAGTTTATACAATTCTGAAGACATAAAGGAGTGAAGACTATGGTGTCGATAATTTCTAATAGCATTCCTAAAGTAATATTACTTTCAGCAACCTAAATATTAATGAGGAAGAGAATAATCTGGTGCTATGTATGCAGAATATACTGTTTATGTTTGAATCTAATCTTTTTTTATTGACTGCAACGACGTACGGTTTCAGTCCACTAGAGACATCTATGTGCGAACTTACACACTGCAAGCTGTTAACAGACTGTTCGTTCAACAGTGTGGTGTCCTCTACAGGCACTACATGCCTTCGTGGCGTATAAAGAGACAATTTGTCTTTCGTTACCCATCTAATGGTTAATTATTTACTGTACGAAGATTTGTCATTGCTTATGATCCTGCACCATTTCTTTCACACACCCTGTTTCTGTAACATTCATCGTGACATTAAATTCAATGTGACATTCGTGTTACAACTGGGAGTTTCCCAAAGACTGCCTGACAAAGCGCTGAGTTTGTCTTCTGTATTTACCTTGCGTAACTGGCCCTTCGTAATACCACTAATTTCAGATTGATTTCAGATAGGCAACGGCCGTGCTATGTAATATGTATAAATCGTGCAATGCTCGTTAGGGAGTGTAAATTGACCATATTATTTGTCCTTCTAAATTCCTCAGCATTTTGTGTTAGAACATTAGTAATTTATTGACTTACCTTAAAGAACTAATGATTTTGTACCTTATAGAGCGTAGTGGATAATTAATATACTTTCAAGATTCACATTAGAAAAGACAGACTACATACACGTACGTAGAACGTAATATTGAGACGCGTTTGTACAATCACTGTTTAAGTGGAAAAGCAATAAAAGGTAGAGGTAAAGGCAAAGTGCAATTTGTACAGACACTGAGGCTCTGTATAGGCCGTACGGTCCGAAGGAGGAGTAGAGGTATAAATCTACTCTTTTTTGAACACGGCAGTAAAAGGGGTGAGGGTCAGCGTCACGCCCCGGCCGCCCTTTACCCCCGGGAAAGACCCGGTACACATTGTACAGGAGGTTGGGTGGGCCCCAGGGCCGGTCTGGACAGGTGCGGAAAATCTCGCCGCCACTGGGATTCGATTCTCGGATCGTTCGGCCATTGGCCAGTCGCTATACCGACTACACTGCCCGGCCCATGGAAAAGCAATGAGTATTACACATTCTGAATGTGTGTTTGTATCCTTAAGTGTCCAGCATGCAATGCGCATGCCCCGTGTTGCCATCTGTGGCATATTCGGCAGTAGTAAGAAAGTCAATTTAGATCCCGGAAATGACGTCACAGGCCACGTGACTAACCCTTTGATACCCGGAAGTAGGTCAATGACCTTCCCACCCCATACTTAATATGCAAATTACCTAATTGATATTCATACGGCCTTGATTGATATGCAAATAATCTAATTAATATTCATACGGCATTGATTGATATGCAAATTATCTTATTGATATTCATATGACCTTGATTGGTAAGAAATTGATCTAATTATTATGCAAATTACTTTAGTCCGAGACAGCGTGGCGCCAACTACTATTTGTTTTTGTACCCAGACTGTTTGACGCCTACTAGGCCGCCATAATGGATGGCATTTTCCAATATGGCGGACGCGCGCAATTTTTGAATTTTTAAAAGATTTTATTTTTGAAATCCGCCATTTTACAATATTGCCGCCAGCGCGTTATTTTGAAATATAACGTAACTTTAAAGTGTGCAGTTTTTAAATTATAACCTAAATTTAAAGTCCGTCATTTTTAATTATAACCTAACTTTTTACAATTTGGCGGCTATTTTTAATTTTATTATTGTTAGGTTCGAATCCCTTTTCTAAGGTAAGGAAAAAGGAAACCACCCAATGCCTCCTACAGTGATCCCACCCTAGGTATATACATGTTATAATAATAAGGATTTAGGGTAATAAATAAACATTTACAATTATATACAATTTATTAATACAATTTTATTAATAGGTTTACAAATACAATTTTATTAATAGGTGTACAAAATACAATTATAGAAAAAAAAATATAGGTTATTAAAATAAAAAATACAATTTTTAAAAATAGGCGTACAAATACAATTATCAACACTTAAAGCATTTATTTGGTACAAGACTGATTTTTATATTTTATTTCATTCCACAACGCATCGAAATCAATGGCTTTGGTATCTGGAGGGATATAGAAAAACTTTGATTCAACACACTTATCTCGCCACTCCACTAGTTCATCTTGGAGTCTACAAACTTGATCTCTTGTCTGTCTATGCAAGCACTCGCTAAATCCAATAGTTGTGACCAATCTTTTTTGCTTAGATACACTTGAGTGTTCTCACTCGTGATGCGTATACACCGTGCACAGTACATTTACAGGGTATGACGCGGGTCATCAAGATCGTGCACTTCATTCTTTGATATGTTACTCTTGAATGTCACCAGAATGAACCACTGTAGGTCATTCAACACCACATGGCATGAAGAAGTTCCAGTCTTCACCTGTGGTTTGATGTTCTCATTCAGGTAGACGGAGACGTATTTTGTCTCTTGCTCGTTGAAGTAGAAGCTACGACGAAGCAACACCGTCATCTGGAAAACATCAATGATATGCAGGCTGAGTAGGACACTTTGCATACCGCAGACTAAGAATGTGAAAGTTTAGCCATTGAGAAAATGAATAGGCCGTCCATAATGCACAAACATGTCTGGACTTGTTGTGACATGGAAACGTGCAGCTTATGCCTGGTAGACTTATGTCGCCGAGTGGAGGGCATCCTAGCTGAGTGATATCAATAACTGTACGGTCCATGAGACCACTAATAAATTGTCTTCGGAGGCCCGAAGCAATAGATTGCAACGGCAGATGATGCCTCGCGATGTAGCACAGTTTCTAGCTCTGAATATAGTTCATAGCCATCATTCCAATTACACCCGTGGTCAATAGCCTGATTCATTCTGGCGTTATACGAAGGTACTTCTCCCCAGCTGTAGGTCTCTTAAAGATATATGATGAAACCCTGTTACTGTGGGCGTCGACAGCCGCCAACTCCTTGACCACGAGTTCACCATCTCGCCCTTCCAAGTATGTGAAGTCAATCACTAAGAGAGATATTGTAGACTGATAATCGTGAGTGAACTAGCTTTATTTATATCTGCGACTTGCAGGACTGCTGCTGCTGCACCAACCGCCTGCAAGCGGGGCAGACTCCAAACTAAGAGCGGAACATGTGCACGGCCTTTTTATCGTTCCAGATGTAGCGAGCAGGTACAAATATGTTCACGAATGACGTCATCGATTTCCTCTGGCTCTTTGGAGTGCGTAGTTGCAGCAGTAGTGACCGCAGACTTTCGAATTGAATCCCTGTAGTCTGTGGCGGTTAAATGTCCAAGAGATTGAGTTGCGTTGCAAGAATGCCGTGTTTTCGAGCTTTAAGGGTGGTAAACCATACGAATCAAAATATCCATCATACCCAGAGTCGGAAATACAAACAGCTACTCAATGCGAATGGGACATGTAATATTTGTCGAGGTTGATGACAATTATTGAGGGCTTTATAAGTGTGGATAGTAAAATATCAATTGGATAAACTTCTTGAAAATACTTTACAGGTTTAGTTAAAACTTTATCGATCTGAATGGTATTCATTCTACTGTGACATTTCTAGAGTTGTCGATTTCGACTTGTCCAGGAAAATCAGCATACAAAATGCAAGTGACGGGCTCTGGTAGCGGTTTTTTTAACTGTGCCTCAATGCGCACATTTGTATGACGTGGTAGGCTTATATGCTCTTCATCTGCCTCTCTGTCTGGTGTTAGGTCAAAGCCTAATATGTAGAACACTTGGTGAACATTTCCAAGGTAATCATGTGAGCACGGTCATCGTGATGAATACCAGTACTTGAAAATAATGTCTCGTAAACCCTGGTAGCCCCAAAGACTGAAGAGCAATCCATAGTGAGTGGCTCGGAAAGGTGCTGAACACCGTTTACATAGAGCACGAGATTTGTTATATCATAATGGTGAAAGTGGAATGGATTCGTACTTGCAGAGCCAACTAATGCTGTGTTCTTAACCAATGCTATAAGAATCCTTTCTAGAATTGGTCCAAGGAATGCATTATTGATAAAGACCTGCTGGGCCCCAGATCTAGCATTAAAATTTTAATCTGAGTGTGTGTAACAGGATAATGTGCTTTGCGTTTCATTCCCAAAACATTAGCGTGAGCAAGAAGAAGAAGAGGGTCAATTCAGCCCGAGTGATGAAAAAAGGTAGCTTCCAAAATTTTAATACGCACTTTCTTGTCGTCTAAAGGGGCCAAAAGATAAAAAGCGTCTAGTGCACGTGTAAGCTTAATGTTCATGTCTACACCATTAATTAATATTTGATCAGAATTGAACAAGTCAGCATGTAGTCTTCCATAGAGTTCTAGAGTTTTGCGTTGCTGAGATAATTTAATCCTTTAGCATAGCCACTGTTGTCTTTGAGTTCCCCAGACGAATCGAGGTACCAGAAACTTAAAACTAGATGCGTGCCATACGCATCAGAACCGTAGTTTAGAAGATTTTCAAGGTGCACCTTCAAATGTTAGTTTGTCTCGAGAAGAGTAACTGGCTTACCATTTAATGAGACACTGAAGGAACTAAATATTGAATGCAACAAGTTGTTGACACAACTGAATGTGTTTGGCTCAGCATTATCTATAACAGATCCATCAGGTTTTAGAAGTTTCATGCGCAAGAGTAGACGAAAAGAATTTAAATATATGTAATAATCGCTATGGCCAGAGCAATTAAATTCAAGCTTTGCAGGTTTTCTGCAGGCGCAATAGGTTTGCATGTAACGGTGTGACTATTTACAATAGATGTTTGTATGCTACGCTTGAGGAAGATGTCGAGACCCGATTTTAAGCACTCCACTATTTCTTCTTGTTCTTCTCCTGTGTGAAAATATACGTCACCTTCCTACGTATGCCTTGAGATTGAGGCTTTTTTGGCGTACGCTTCCTTTTTAAACCCAAGCCAGACCCGTCATCTTTTAAATCTTTCCTTCAAGGTTAACCTTTGCTTCACTAAAACGAGTTTTGAAAATATCGCCCACAGGCTGTTCTGGTTCCTTATTAAGAATATCGGTTATTATATTGGAATCTGTTTTTAAGGCTTCTTTTCCTACAGCCTTTGCGCCAGAGTACAAGAGATGTTCAACAAAACGGAAGAGCCCTCTGAAGAAGGAACCTATACCGTTACCTCTCTGTATCCTGAAACTAGCCTTGTAAACAGGACCAATCTCCTCACCATCACTTTGATTTATGTAGTACCGTGTATATCGATCCATTGTAACTGACAAACTGACAATTATTCTTACGAGGAATTCTTTTTAAAGTGCAATATTACAAGACATGGAATGTCGCTCTCTTCAAAAAATACATTTTCACAATCTATGGAAACCCGTGTCCGATGGGAAGTGCAAGGAAGTTAGTAGTCGTACATAAGAATCTCCTACCAAATCTGGTTTGATAATATCCGTATAAACGTATGCGGGCTCAAGCTGAGCAAAGTTAAAATTGTCTTTTGTCGGTAGATTCACTGTGGAAGAACGGCAATTAGAAGGGTTCATAATTATTTCTGCTAAATCATCAATACTATTATATGCACGCACAGGGATATAACATACTAAATTTTCGTTAACCATATTGGAATTTTCCCCCGACATGAATTAAACAACTCTTTATTTTGCCTTTTATATAGGTTTATGTAGTTGCTAAATACATGGATAAATTTCCCGTTTTAGACGGTTCGAAAAATTGCGCTATACTAGTGAGAAGATCAATCGCAGATTCATAGTGTTTTACAGGAAATATCATTTCGTGCGAATTTAAACGTAGTGCATTGTGTAAGAACGCTTTTTGTACCCTTTACGATAAGATATCTCGACTAGTCCAACCTCCCATTTCTCATATTCCAGCTCGAGTGTTGTAGCCAGTTTGGTTCTAAAGTCGGCTAATTATAGGCCGGAAAATAATAACCGGAACTGTCTGACGGCAATGTTACGTAAAAATGATCAATTATATTTCCTTGATATCAGTAGCGTTTATCCAAGAGTTGAATGTGTCGTCGTATTCTCTCCACTTGACAAGATGTTTTTTAATACTGCCCTTTTTACGAGTGCGCACTATTTTATCTATTTCAAATTCGGTCTGGGGTGAAACATTGACCTTCACAAGCCCGTAATTGTAAAACTGGTCTTCGATAGGGCGATCTTGCAAGTCTGATAGTTTGTAAACAGGTTGGGGCACGCGCTGTATGACCTTGACAACCCGAAATATCTCTGTTGAAAAGTTGTTTTCATATCACTTGGCAAACGTTACCTTTTATTTTGTTATCCTCACAAGATCCCCCACTTTATATTTCACACTACCATGAGGAATTTTAGCCCAGAGACTATTCATTCTTTGCTAGACAGAGTAAATGTTTTAGGGGTTTACTTTGTTTGGAGGCAAACCTATTGTTGAATGGACAGAATTGTTGTAACCTGTTAATAGTTTATCTATGACGTCCAAATAACGGTATGTGTTGTTTTTTGTGAAATATTTATATATCCTAGTCTTCAGAGATTTGTTAAAACTTTCAGTAACGGCGCCTTTTATGTTGGGATTGTGAGTCGTGTGAAAATTTACACCCTGACGTTTCAGGTACTGTTGGACTGTTGCATTAACAAATTCAGTACCCTTGTCTGATTGTATGGTAATTAGTTTTCTATTTTGAAACTAAACATTCTGATAAAAGCCTCAGCGAAACCGGCTTCTTTCACATGGGTAAGCAATTTTAACATAAGATTGTGTTTATTACAGGCAAAAAAAAAAAAAAATTCCAGACTAATGTAAATAATTGTTTTCTGTTACAAGAAACAAGGATTTAAGTGTGTGCTTTCACTGTGGGGCCACGCTAACCGACTTGCAGGAACTGGATTCTCCTTCTCAGAAACATTTGAGATTATCTCCAACACGCATTTGTATACAACATGTAAAAGGAAACCAGTGTGTTTTAAGCGACGGTGAAAAACTCTGAGAGCTTGTTCGCTATCCACAGTAATTTTCGGATGTGCTAAAAAGTTACGTGTTAGCGCTGTGCTGCTACCGCAGGTAACACCGGAAACTCAAGCGCCACTAAGTCTGTATGCTAAGGACTTGTCTCAGCTAGAGAGAAAGAGAGATAGTCCCCCAGCTTCTGTCTGTAACCACCCTCGTCAAATAGTTAAGAAAGCGATTACAGGTGTCGCTGACCTGCTGGTTCTGCACTACAGCTTGCCTAGGGGAATGTTTTTCTCTCTGTCTCTAGCACCAAGGGATTCTTTCTGGTACCTGGCGAGCGGAAGGTTCCTGGCGCCTGTGTGTGTCTGCCGAGGGTGGCTGTGTTCGCTTGTCTTTCTAAAACGTTTTAAGCATTTAATTTATCGTATTTCAGTTCTGCAGTCCGTAACCCCAGACAAAATCATTTTATATTTTCTTTTTATAAAAATGCATTTAGCGCAAGCTGTGTGGTATTTCTTTTAAGCTGAGCAAAAATATCAGTGCTATTAGATACTGTTTTCACAGGCGCGTAAATTGTATTAGACCGTTTTTTAATTTATTGTTTGTGTAAATAAATGAAGTAAATATGCCTACCACCCCTAAAGAAATAAGCTATGCGTCGTTAAGCCGTGCAAAATTATCAGTGTTATTATATACTGTTTTTACAGGCGCGTAAATTATTTCCCCTCGTGTTTCAATGTAATTTTCTGTTTACATAAGCGCGTAAATTATTTTACCGCGTGTTTCAATGTAATTACACGCTAAAAACTAACTTCATATGCGTTATTAAGCCATGCAAAATTATTAGTGTTATTATATACTGTATTTATAAGCGCGTAAATTATTTCGCCGCGTGTTTGAATGTAATTTTCTGTTTTTATAAGCGCGTAAATTATATTAGCGCGTGTTTTAATTAATTATATGTGTAAATATATAAAATTAATATGCATACTACCCATAAAACAAATTCATAAAAGGCGCAGTATTAATTGCAGGCTTCGTAAATTGTTACGCAGAAAAATCTTGTCAGCTTCCGTGTTTTTTAGGTCGTCTCAGACAGCACATAGCATCCCCCGACTGCATCTTATTTCGTATCAGGTATCACATACCACCCTCAGCTCGTACGGTCAGTAAACTTCCCAGTCTCTTCGCCCCAAACAAGTTTTAACCCCTTCGATACATTCTATGTTAAAAACATTACCTTTATACACCTCGTTCTACAAACATTAACTTGTGCTAGCTTAACTGTATTACGACAATTATATTAATAAATAATTGTATGTATATAATTGTAAATGTGAATTTATTTTTTATCCTTAATACAATATACCTGGGATAGGATCCTTTAAAAAGAGATGGTTCAAGAGGTGGGATTCGAAAGTACAATCTTTCAATTATGAGTCTGAAATTCTACCGCTCAGCCGCCTCTTTTACAAGAATGTCAAAGTCTTAAACTAATAATATATATTTAAACGTAGTCGCCATATTGTAAAAGTTAGGTTATATTTAAAATGGCGGACTTTAAATTTAGGTTATATTTAAAAATAGCGCGCTAGTGGCCATATTGTAAAACGGCGGAGTTTAAAAATTAAAAAATTCGAAGTTGTACAAAAAAATTAAAAAATGGCGCGCATCCGCCATATTGGAAAATGGCGGCTATCCAAGATGGCGGCCTAGTAGGCGTCAAACAGTCTGGGTACCAAAACAAAATAGTAGCTGGCGCCACGCTGTCTCGGACTAAATAATTTGCATAATAATTAGATCATTTTCATACCAATCAATGCCATATGAATATCAATTAGATTACTTGCATATTAATAAGGGCCTATGAATATCAATTAGATTACTTGCATATCAATAAGGGCCTTTGAATATCAATTAGGTAATTTGCATATTAATTAGGGGTGGGGTAATGTCATTGACCTACTTCCGGGTGTCAAAGGTTAGTCACGTGACCGTGTGACGTCATTTTCAGGGTATAAAGTGGCTTGCTTACTACTTCCGGCTCTACAATGTTTCTCCAAATTGTCTCATACAAGGCACGATTTTCTAAAACAGTTGTTTAATCTAAAATGTTTATTTTGATTTTATCTACGGCATTTTGTCTTGAATATTTCTCATTGTAGGAAGAACTGAGCGAGATATGATAAAAAATGCATATTGATCATCATGTAACGTACCCGTTATTCTGGTCAGATTGTAATGAAACTTGCAGTGTCTCGACAAATTTTTGAAAAGTACTCAATTATCAAATTTCATGAAAATCCGTCCTGTGAGAGCGAAGTTGTTCCATGCGAACAGACGGACGGACAGACAGACAGACAGGCATGACAAATCTTACAGTACTTGCCGCAATTTTGCAAACGTGTCTAAACATTCTAAATTGCGCTCACTGCTTGTAAAGTATCACAAAAAAAGAGCAATTGTTGTATAACATTATCTGTTTGGTTTTCATAACCGAAGCCGAATGTGTTTACTGTGCGGCACGAGATAAATTTTTAAATATCATTTGGGTTAGTCATAGTCTACAAATGGCCAGTTTATGTCTTTTTATGTTTACTCTCTAGGAATTTGATTGATTCCATGACAGCGGTTCTCGCCTGAACAAAGAGACCACTGGAAGGAATTCATCATTATTAAAACTTCTTCATGAATACACATAAAATTTTTTAACTGTTGCACCAAACTTTCCGATTTTGACACATGTGGAGCCCCTTACTCCGACTACCTGCTCGATATAAGCGGGTGTTCCGCTTCACGCTGCAGCCACATTATCCCCTGGACGACTCCCACGATACCGTTAGGTAGGAAGATGTATGGCCTAAGATGTGTTCTGGACACACTTTGTTTGAAACCGAACCCCTGCCTTCGGACAAATATCCTTCACTCAGTTCGATACTCTTGACTCTATTCAGGGCCGTAACCGGTAGATAATTGAACAGAAACGGACAATGAGAGGATGTCATCTTCATTCGAGGTTCGCCATACCCTCCTGTTCTTCAAGTTACGCCTCCAGGGAATGGAGACGTCACAATAGCTTCACGTACATGCAAAAGCGACGCAAGGGACGTGAGATAGTTTTAAGCCTATTCTTGCCTATTTGCTTTTGTACTTACATTTACACCCCATTGTGCCTCGATATGCAATTATTTAACAGTCGCTTCATAGAAAGAAGATTCTGGGTCTTCTTGGACTGACATACCTTGCAGATGCAAGCTGTAGACTCCTCCGAAGTGTCGGTAACTCTTTACCCACCGGCAGGGCGTAGCATCCAATTAGTCGTCAATTTTCATCAACGTCGATTTGATATACTTAAATCTGTATAACGGGCTGTTTGAGAGGCTGCGGTATGATAAAGGTAAAACCCTTTTGCACTTTTTGATGTGTCGTGTGACCGTGCATCCTTAATATGAAATGACGTGTGAGATCAACTAGATGCAACAAATTATGGTTTATCAATAATCCATTAGCTCAACATGTTTCAGGCATAATTATACCTGAAACATGTTGAGCTAATAGATTATTAATAAACCATAATCTGCTGCCCCTTTTGCGCTGTTTAGAGTTCTGTGTGAATAGGAACAAATTATTATTAACGTGCGTTATTAATGATTGTTTTGACGAACTTCTAGAATAATGACATTAGGAAATACAGAATACTCTGGAGCTCAGTGTCCCACAATTTCTCACGTTCACAAACTAGTAACCTGTTCTTTACATCAAATAATTTCGTCTGTCTCTGTATGCATTTTTGTGGTTTCAAATCTTCTTGAGTAGTCGACAATCATTTTGCGGTTCAATAATTCCCTTTCGTGTGTGGCGCTGATGGTGTATCCCCCCCGTCCCTATTTTAAGCCACTTCGATATATATAATTTATTTTTTATAAATATATTTTTATTATCCTCTTGTTAATATCGTTGCCCCAATGCTGCACAGTCACTCTTCTGTCAACCACTCTGCGTAATTATGGCATTTGAAAGTGTCATTAAAGAGCACACTTCAAACTCAAGCACTTTTCGGGAAACAGCGGGTGATATATACAGTTGCCACTAGGATTTAGAAGGTTAATAAGCTAGAAAATGTAGCATGGAGTGAAAAACGTGGCATGTTTGCTCTGCAGTTGCCTGTACCTGTTCAATTCGTGATGGCTCATTCATGATTAAACCCCCCCCCCCACGCCCTC
>Ga0123353_10010485_pt1 | contig 12920 bp, 10 predicted proteins | sample TergutLab28metaG_3_FD_92763 | JGI IMG/M metagenome (GOLD analysis project Ga0123353, IMG submission 92763) | Labiotermes labralis P3 segment gut microbial communities from Petit-Saut dam, French Guiana - Lab288 P3 | ecosystem: Host-associated > Arthropoda: Insects > Digestive system > Gut ...
CCAAGTCAATAAGAATGCTTTGAAAGTAAGGAAGATCATGTATGAATTGGCAGAAGAAACCGGCGGTGCAGTTTTCGATCAATTTGAAATCATGGGAGGCTTACACTCCATGGAAAAATGGCGATTGGCAAAATTAGCTCAAAACGACAGGGTGCATTTTACCAAAGCAGGGTATGAACTTATGGGAAAACTTCTTTTTAATGCTATAATCAGGGAACTAAAGTAAAAATAGAAGTGTATTTATCAATGATGTTCCGCCTCTTCCGCTTCTTCATAAGTTTTATGCACCGTGCCGAAAGGATGCTCTACCGGTGAATAAATAGAATACAACTTCAAAGGTCTGTCGCCGGTATTGAAAATATTGTGCCATTTGCCGGCAGGAACAATTATTGCAAAATCCTTTTCCGCAGTTTGAATAAAAGTTAATGATTCTTCACTGTCTCCCATCATTACCATAGCTTGCCCATCCTCTATGCGCAAAAACTGGTCGGTATCGGGATGTTGCTCTAAACCAATATCACAGCCTACGGGAATTGACATTAACGTTACCTGAAATTGCGTGCCTGTCCAAAGCGCAACCCTGAAATTGTCGTTAAACATAGTGTGGGCGTCAATATCTAACACCGTCGGTTCGGCGCCGTAATCTTGCAGAATTACATCTGTATGCTGCTCCATTGCGCTGTTGTTTGGCAGATTTTGATTGCATGACAAAGTACTCATTCCAATGAGTGCTAAAAATAAGAAAATTTGAAATAGTCTGATTTTCATTGTTTTAAAATATTAAATTATACATTTAGATAGTAATTTTCACAAAGTCTGACGCTCCGTGCTTACAAAGTGGGCATATAAAATCCGGAAGTAGTGGATCACCCTCATAGACGTATCCACATATAATACAACGATAGCCTTGTTTCACAGTGGTTTGTGGTTTAGGTTTAACATGCTGTTGATAGTAATCGTAGGTCATACTTTCCTTATCATTCAACATTTGGCTCTCTGTCAAAATGGCTTTAAATACGGTATGCGAGCCAAAATCTATCATTTCCAAAACATTGAACGACAAGAATGCGTTTGCATAATCAGTAAGATAAACCAAGTCGTTAGCACTTCGGGAGAAACCGGTGAAATCTTTGAACTTATTAACCTCACGACCCGATTGATATCCAAAACGTTTCAATAATTCAAATGGCGCCTCAACGGTGAGCATTGAAAGATTGAATCTCCTTGTGTTTGATATTATTTCGCTCGTAAAGTTTTGTTTGTTAATGGCAATGATGCAAATACAGGGCATATTGCTTGTAATTTGCAGAAACGTATTGATAATGCAGGCATTGTCTTGTTCGTTGCCCGTTGCCGACAACAAATACAATCCGTAACTTGCCTTAAATAAAGCTGATGTATCTTGTTTTTCCATAAGATGATGGGTTTAATTGAATATATATTTTTTCAGCGGTGGGTAAAATCTCGCTATTAATAATTATCAGCCTTTAATTCAAAATACGCCTGTGGGTGGTCGCAGCATGGGCACATTTCCGGTGATTTATCGCCGTTATGGAGATAGCCACAATTGCGACACCCCCACTCCATTTTTTCAGAGCGCTTGAAAACCACGTCGTTTTCAATATTTTGCAACAATTTACGATAACGTTCTTCGTGTCTTTTTTCAACAGTAGCCACTAATCTAAAGGCTTCTGCAATTTTGGAAAACCCTTCCTCTTCGGCAGTGCGGGCAAACTCCGGGTAGAGCAAACTCCACTCTTCGTTTTCCCCTTCGGCTGATGCTAACAGGTTTTCAGCTGTGCTGCCTATAACCCCTGCAGGAAACGTAGCGGTAATTTCAACCATACCTCCTTCAAGAAACTTGAAGAAAAGTTTGGCATGTTCTTTCTCTTGTGCGGCTGTTTCTTCAAAAAAAGCAGCAATCTGCTCAAAGCCATCTTTTTTGGCTTTGCTTGCGAAAAATGTGTACCTGTTGCGTGCCTGCGACTCGCCAGCAAATGATTTCAACAGGTGTTGTTCAGTTTTTGTTCCTTTAATGCTCATAATGACTTATAATTTATTGGTTTTTCTGCTTTTTTTATAACACCGCAAAAGTACACTTTTTGTCCTACAAAGGCAAGGCAATCATTGATTCACAGTCTGTCATTACCTGATAGCTACGCTTAAAGTGTATCCTTGCAAATTTTCTTTAAGATATGGTAAAAGAAAGATTTATAAAAAAATTGAAAATCAAAGCAATGCAAGTCAAGATTGCGGTTGCAGCTGGGGTAGAGAAAATTTTTCATCCAATTGCCTATAATTTTAAAATTTCGTGTTTCTTTGCACATTCTTAATTTTTAAACTTATGGCAAGTATTACTGTTACATCAAGCAATGTGCGAGATTTATTATGCTAAACTATCAGGAAATTTTTCCAACCATTGGGAAGCGCATTTAGAGCCCGATTGGTTGTTAATATGGCGCACAGACCATAATAAAATTATCATATTATCATCCCAATAAAAATACTTTATGCAAACCATTCGTATTGATTATTATACAGGCACAGGCGGAAGTAAATTGGTTGCCAAATTGTTGGCGGATAAACTGAAAACCAACAACTTAAATGTTGAGGTAAACAGAATTTACAGAGATAATATTAGCGAGGTCAAAACGCTTGAAACAGATTATTATATTCTGATTTTCCCTGTACATTCGTTCAATGCTCCCAAACCAATCTATGAGTGGGTGGAACATTTGAGAGGAAATAATTGTAACACAGCAGTTATATCTGTTTCAGGCGGCGGTAATGTGATTACTAATTCCGCTTGCCGATGCAAAACTGTTAAGTTGTTGAAAAATAGTAATTTCAACGTAATTTTTGAAGATATGATTAGAATGCCCAATAATTGGATGAAAGCTCCCGACAAAAAGAAATATACACACATTCTTTCAAAATTACCTCACAAGATTGACCAAATTTCACAAGCAATTATCTCCCGAAAAAAAAGCAAAAAAATCGTCTATTGGATTGATTATTTGGTATCTGCATTGGGAGAAGTAGAGAAAAAGGGAACACACAAATTCGGACGCAGAATAAACGTCTTGGAGACCTGTACCGCCTGCGGACTGTGTGCCAAAAATTGTTGTTCATCTAATATTACAATGGAAGGCAAACCCAAATTTGGAGATCGCTGCGATATGTGTTTCGGGTGCATATATAATTGTCCGCAAGAAGCACTAAAACCCACTTACTGCGCCTTTCAAATAGACAAAAATGGCTATGATTTGCGGGAAATGTGTGAACATGCTGATGTTCATTTTAGCAAGTAATATATAAAATAGAATATGGGCTTGCCAAACAGGTGCAATTATCGTTAAGTCGGAGGGGTGGCTGTGTCGCGGGAGTAATTACAGGATTACTACGAGGAACAGAGCCTGCCTGTGATTGTGGTTCGGGAGGTTGCTGCTAAGAGTTGAAACAACTAAAAAAACGCCTTCAACTGCATCAACCCCGTGTGTACCGCTTTTACCCCTTCGGAAGAACGTCCTTCGTAGCGCAAATCCAACTGAAGAAATTCTGTAATATTAGTCTGAAACCCAAGATTCCATAAAATATTGTTGCCGTTTTGCAACCCCTCCAGCATCTCATAACTTACCGCAGACTGCATGTAGTTGTAATCATTGTCCGGTTTAAAATCAATATATTTGTATTGCACTTTTGCGGTAATATTTCCTTTATTTGCAATGCGGTAACTAAATTCACCTGCAGCATCGTGCGCTTTCATCTGCTCAACGCCGGAGATGTTGTTTTTGTGCTGAAATGTGTATAAAATTCCCCAAAAAAAGTTATTTCCATGTTGCACCCGAAGAGAACTTGTTACATCATGGGCGATAATATTGAAATCCCTCGAAGAAAAAAATGCAGAAAAGTTCTTTTTGTCCGAATAACTGTAATCAACTCTTAAGGTAATATATTGATGCGGCTTGCCTCTCATACCCCATTGATTCATGCTTAATTGACTTGTTTCCATACCGTAGTAAAGCATATTTTTATTTTGTGTGTATCGAAATATATAATCAATGCTCCAATATTGGGATAGTTGATTAAAAGACAGGTTATTGTTAAAATTAACCAGACTGCTGATAAGGGCAGAATCAGCCAAATTAAACTGAAAAGGATTCAATGCTTTGCCTATATCTTGGGATGAGTTTTTTTGCACGATGCGTAAAGTAGCAGCATTGCTAAAACGGGATAGAAATTTGCGAACCCCTTTTTTATTGCTCCAAACATTGCCCGGACGCAGTTGTATCACCTGCGTAAATTGGTTGTTAAATGTGTTAATATACTCAGGCGAAGTGATCCAAACCTTGATATAATTGGCTTGGTCTTGAAAGGATGCAATCTCAAATTCGTTCAATTCTTCAATACCGTTGTTGTTGTAGTCAATCCAAATGTGTGTACCTTGCCCGTCTGCAACTTTAATATAAGTAAAAATTTTCTTTTGCTCCAATCCGCTTCCGGCATCGTAGTAAGTATTTATAAATAAAGCATTTTTAAAAAAGCGTCCGCTGTATTCCACACTTCCTACAAAAAAGTTTTCTGCAAAAAACTGTCGGGCAGAATCCCGTTGGTGGGTATTCCGATAGGTTGCAGTACCTCGAAACGTGTTGTTTTTCAATTTAGTAATTTCAAATGATGCTTCTGCTTCATATGCATAATTCTCTTGAGAAAATTCATTTTGATAGGGTTTATCTGTAAAGAGATGTTTCAATTTTAAATTATATTTATAATCCGTTGAATCATTGTTTTTAACAAAAAGATAAGTTTCATTAAATCTAAAACTGTTAGGCAACAATTCTTGATTTTCAACGCTTTGAAATCGGTTGTATTCAAACCTTTCATAAATTCCAAGTTCTACTTTTCTGAAAGTTTTTGAAAACAGATTGAAAGTTCTGAAATAGTTTGTATTTTGCAAAGTATCATTGGTTAATAAAAATGATATTTGTGTAGAAAAATGAAATCCTTTTTTAGTTGTACTTGAAAACAGCTCGTTTCGAATTGCTTGTAGTTGTCTAATACGGGAGTAATAGTTGAATTTGTATGATGTTTCCCCTGTTTTTTCCTGCATAAAACCTGCCTGTGCACTCATCATCAATTCTGCGTGTTGCGGAGAAAAATCACCTTGTAAATTATAGTCTTTGTAAAACTCTACCGCTCTGAAACTTTCTATCGGGTGAAAATTTTGATGTTGGTATTCTCCATTCACTTTTGTAAAAAACCACCAAGGTTTTTCTGCATTTTTTTTAGATTTCAATGCATTTTTATGAAAAAAATTGAGAAAATAGCCAAAACTTGCGTTTTTCGCATTATTTTTATGAGAAAAAGTGTTTTTATCATGGTTGGTAAACGCAAGTTCGGTAGAAAAACCTGTGTTTTCTGTAATAAACCAGTCGGCACCGATAGTTCCCATTTGTGACAATGTAGGAGATGAGAGCAAAATTACAGGCTCATAATCGCCTTGTGGCACGCCATTTTGCGGGGCAATCCACACAAAAACACGTCCATTTGCCTGATTTACGGATAAAATGTAGTTTCCTTTGTTGTAGCCCACAAAACTGAACCCTAAACGATATAACTTTTGTGACGGGTTGGTACAATATTGATAAATGGTGTAAGTTTCTCCATAACACATAGTATCAATCCTTTCGTACAAAATTTCATTCGGAAAGAAAACGGCAGTATCCACATTGGGAAACCATGCGTTGGACTCATTTCCCAACTGCGACAAAAACAGCATCATACTATCGGTAAGTTGCGGCTGAATAGAGCGGTTTTTCAAATCCTGCTCATGGAAAAAATTTACTCTAATATTGAGTTTTTGTGATTTTTCGCTGGTAAATTCGTTATAACTAAACAGTGAATATCGAGAATAAGCCAAGTCGGAGTATTGATATTCAATATTAAACTCTTTTTCGGAAGTAACTAAAATTCTTGAAGTAAAGGTAATTTCACCTGTATTATAGTCCATCACGTAATCATGGTCTAATCCTCTTGTAAGCAATTTGTTATCCATATATACACGTTCACTTCCAGAGAGGATCATGATATTGGCTTGCCCATCCAAGCCGGTGAGTTTATAAGGTCCTTGCAATCCGTTTAGTACCATTAATTTTTGTCTCACATATTTTCCTTTTGCCACTCCGCCGCCCGCGCTATTTTGCAAACGATACACGGAATCTTTCGTTAAATAATTGTTTGCAATCCCTTCCATACCCAGCAACCTTCTATTTGCCACCAAAAAATAGCCTCTTGGTTTTTCAATATCAATATCTCCTCCCTTTACCATCCATTGGTTTTTGTATTTCAAGTGGATATATATTTTATTGAAATCCTGAATTACGCGCGTATTTCCTTCGGGTTGCATGGGTATGTTTTTGTCGGTAATATTTGCCTGAATTTCTAAGTCTTTTGCTAAAAAACCTGAAATTTGCAGATTCATGGCAGAATTAAGCACAAAATCTTGGTTGGTACCTATGGTTACCCCGCGTGCAATAGAGCCTGTGGCATATAGCGGGACTCCATCTTCCCCTGTTAGCCATGAACTTTCCGGCATTGCCGTAACCGGCGGACGATACACATTCCCCTTTTGAAAAATTAAATCCGTAGACTTTCTTTGATGTTTTTGTGAAAAATTGATAGAAAAAGTTTGAAATGTAAAAGAAACAGTTTTTCCATACACCTTCTCATTGAGAATATGTAAAGTAGAAGTAATCCAGTCGAAACTAAAATCTTCGGGTTCAATTCCGGTTAATTGAAAAGAATTGGGTTGGCAAGAGAGTGAATCTACCTTATAAGTAGTGGTGTCAATAATCCATGACCCTGATTTTTGGTTTTGGGCAAGAGTAATCAAGGGGAAAAGAAAGAATAAAAACAAGAAAGAAGGCTTGAATAGATTCACTTAAAAAAAACGGAATTGCAGAAAGAATATTTTACTCAACGCCGAGACACCGAAGGCACGAGGGTTCATAAATTAACTTTCACAAAAACTTGGAGAATAAAAAGTAAGCAATGTATCTGTCAATAATTGTGTTGGCAACCCCATCACGTTATAAAAACAACCTTTAATTGAGGAAACCCCTATTAGCCCTATCCATTCTTGAATACCATACGCGCCGGCTTTATCAAATGGTTTATAATGATAAATATAGTATCGTATTTCTGCTATTGAAAGTGTTTTGAATGTAACCTCCGTAATGCTGTGTTTTGTAATTCTTTTTACAGCAGATGCTGCCGTTATGCCACTGATTACTTGATGCGTTTTTCCTGATAGCAGATGTAGCATTGTAGCTGCTTCTGTTTCTGTTTTTGGTTTCCCTAAAATCATTTCATCTAAAACTACAATGGTATCGCAGGAAACAAATATGTCGTTTTCAGAATATTTTAAAAAATCAATGGGCGCTAATTTGATCTGAGATAAATATTCGGCAACTTCAACGGGTGTTAAATCTTCCGGATAGGTTTCGTCCACATCGGTTTGTAAAACCTGAAATTTAAGGCACATATTCTCCAAAAGTTGTTTGCGTCTTGGAGATTTAGAAACGAGAAAAAGGGCAGGTTTAATGCTCACGGTTTTTAGATTTAAGATTTAAAGTTTTAAGTTAATCATCTCATCATCTATTCATTGTTCATTACTCAATAATAAACGAAATCGTAAAAGTTTTCGATTTTAGAGATTGTAAGCTGGTTACAATCGGGCTTGATTGGTAGTATTTGATATTATCTCTGTCTTTTATTCCTCGTTCATTTTCTAACATATTAATAACTCCAAATGATACTTTAAACTCTGTGGTGAATTTAAAATAGGTAGTATAGAAATCGAACCCCATTCCTCCTTTTGCTTGTATATCATATGGTTTAATGATAGGAAGTATTTCTGCTTGAGCTTCATAGTAGAGTACTTGTATTTTATTGTTTCTAGCGCTCATCATATTCACACTCACTTGCCCCCCCGCAAGTACATAAAAGCGGACATTGTGCATTCGCGAAGATTTAAACTTGATAAATAAAGGAAAATTAATGTAATGACATTCTATTTTTCTTAGGATCAGGTCTGTTTTATTACTTTTTCTTGGATTAGGGTCAAGAATTGGTTCAGAAAATCTATAATAAAGGTCTATGTCGTGTGCTATAGAAAATCCTGGTATAAAGCGCAGGTCGAAATATTTTCCCAGTCTCATATTGGCAACAATCCCCACATTGAAAGCAGGCGCAGACCGCGAATAGATCTCTCTCAATTTAATATCAGAGTCTTTAACTGTTTCCGAATAGTCTGTTACTGTTTTCAGATTCACATCTACTACATCAATTCCCAGCGAGAATCCCCAGTGGAATCGTTCCATATCATAAGCTTCCAAATTTGGCACCCCGAAACGGAACCCTTGGGCAAATAATGTATTAGCAATCAGGGAAAGAATCGCTAACAAGAGGAGGGGTCGTTGCATTATATTTTTTTCGATGGAATAATGTAACGAAAATAATTTAGTAATATTATTAATTCTTGGTAAGGGTTACGCCCAATGCATCTCTGTTAAGGCGAAAATCATTTCTTTATTAGTCACCCATAGGTATATCTCCTGTATCCACATCGCGCGACGCCTCCCTGCGCTGCTTATAGTTGTTCAGTCTGTATGTTACTGTTAAGTTCGCTTGAAGTACGCTACGCCAGCGAGTACTGGTGGAATAGTATCCGTTGGTTGGTTTTGTATAATCGTAAGAAGTAACTATGGTTTTAGGATTATAAATCAGATCACGGATATTTAAACTCACCGACATGGCGTTGCTTTTCAGGAACGATTTTTTTACTCCAAGGTTAAGCGAATATTGGGCATTTCGCCTTCCTTGTCCAACGCCGCCGCCGCCCCAGCCCATACTGCCTGTGGTAATAGAGCGTGAGCGAAAACGGAAATTCAACTGCAAATCCCAGCTTTTCGGCAGGTTAAAAGTTTGATTTAACCGAAAACCATATGCCCAATCGTCTGATAAGTTCGGATTAATCAAATCGTTACTGTTAATTTTTACATAATAACAATCTCCGCTGAAATTGATACGCCAAAAGCCAAACAGTCTTTGCCCATACAACAATTCTAATCCAATACTTTGGCTTTTATTCAAATTTTGCGAGGAAGTTAATGTATAGGTAAAAGTATCCAACCCCAAATAGTTGTCATCTATGGGCAATTTATAAATTTCATCGTCAATAAGTGTATAGTAAATAAAACCATCTTTAATATAGGCTTGCCGCATTTCGGTATAGCGGGTAATAAGGTCGGTGCGTTGACGATAAAAAACAGTGGCGCTGAATGATGAACTCTTGATATTTGTAGAGTAACCCAATTCTAAATTATTAGCAAACTCAGGTCCTAAATCGGGGTTCCCCATACGAAGATTTTGCTTGTCGGAGACATCAACAAAGGGATTCAAACTCCAGAATCTGGGGCGTGTAACCCTTCTTGAAAAGCTTAATTGTAATGAATGATTACTGTTTATATCATAGCGAATGTGCGCTGTTGGATAGAGGATGTTTTTCAGTTTCAAATAATCTTTACGGTAGGGCTTAGATTCGGCGTTATCAGGGTTAAGTTCCGACCATGTGTTTGCAAACTCACCGCGCAGTCCTAATTGCACTTTCAACACTTTCCAAAACGAATTGGAATAGATAAAATAAGCAGAATTTATTAGCTCCTGATACAGGAAGTTATTTCTTTGTTGTAGGCTTTCAGAAAAGTCATGGTCAGAATTTCCGTAAAACAACCTGTAATCTTGCCAAATAGAGCGATAAGAGAGCTTGTATCCGGTTTCAATACGTCCACCATTTCCAACGGGGGTAATGAAATCCACCTGCGCGGTAGCCGTTCTGTTTCGCATATCGGTACTCGTTTTTTGATAATAATTGGGTAATGTATCCGGTAGCGTAAAATGCTGTAAGAGCTGATTTCCAGATCCTCCAAATATTTCAGTATAATACAGGTCGGAAGTGAATTCTCTTCCTTGTTTGTCAAAAGTTTTTTTATAGCTGATATTTCCGGAGAAGTTATTGCCGTAGCGGTATCCGCCTCCATTCTGGAGGTAGGTATTAAACGATTGTTTTTCATTAAACATCCAACGCATGTTATTGGCTGATAGATTGCTGGTGTCTTTATTGTTGTATCTGTTATACCCGAAGGAGAAAGACAATGTGTTTTGTTTATTAATAAAATAATCCAATCCTGCGCGGATATTATTTCCAAAGAATTGGGAATTGCTTTTATTGGTTTGGTTCAGATAGGTGGAGTCGGCAGGCGATTGCTCATTTCTTTGGAACCATGAGGTGCGTTCCAGTTCGCCAGTGTTGCGCCATTGCCCGCTTCGGAAGTTGTAGTTTAAAAATGTTGTTATCTTGTGATAGGTATAGTTTAAATTTACGGACAGATTTCCGCCATCTACGTAGAATTTGTTTTGAAATACCGAAGTAGCCATTCCTCCGGTAAAATAGGCATTAAAGCCGGGTTGTTTTTTCTTTTTAAGGATTACGTTAATCACGCCGCCCATTCCGTCGGGGTCTAATCGTGCAGATGGGTTTGTAATTACCTCTACACTTTCTATTTCGGATGCGGGAATTTGGTCTAATGTAAGATTTGTAGGTCTTCCGTCCACCAAAACGGTTACATTTCCTGAGCCGCGTAGCGAAACATTTCCTTCAATATCCACATCCACCGAAGGAATTTCTGCGAGCGCCTGCACGGCTGTAGCACCCTCTGTTACAATACTGTTTTCTACATTATAAACCTTTTTGTCCAAATTTTGTTGCAGCATCTCTTTTTGAGTAGATACCTCAATACCTTTGAGTTGTTGTGGCCGATGGGTAACGGCAAACTGACGCATCATGTAACGCGGATTACTTTGAGATAATGTAAACTCTGGAGTATAGTGCTTGCTGTATCCCATGGCGAAAACTTGAACAAAATAGGTACCCCATGGGATTTCGGTAATAAGAATCCGTCCGTTTTCATCGGTAATACCGCCGGTAGCGGTTGTAGAATCTTTTACGTTCATCACAAAAACAGTGGCATATTGCACCGGCACTTTGTTTTCATCTACAATCACACCCAGTACGGCACCCATAGAACCAAGATCAGGCATTTGCCCGCTTTGCCCACCACCAGGGCGCATCCCGCCACCTGGTTGTTGGGCAAAAGAAGTAAGAGATGAGAGATGAAAGATGAGTAATAATACTAATAAAATGTAATGGAATTTGTGTTGGGGTATCATACTTTTTGTTAAAATAAAAAAAACTCCATCATTGACTTAATATTGTGTGGAGTGGTTTAACATTGTTTTATTATATCTGTATATAATTTTTTAATTACTTGTTAACTAATAAATTTTTAAAAATATCTATCTACCTTCAATTGTTATTGCCAGGTAATTAATTTTCCTTTATCGCTGTTTCTGCTGCCTCAATAATGGCAACAAATTCGTTTGCTTTTAGCGAAGCGCCGCCAATCAGCCCGCCATCCACATTAGATTGTGTGAAAAGGTCTAATGCATTTTGCGCATTGCAACTTCCGCCGTACAAAATATAAGCGGAATACGCTGTTTCGGTGCCGTACTTTTTCTCAATGAGTTGGCGGATAAAAGCGTGCATCTCTTCGGCTTGCTCGGGAGTAGCAGTTTCGCCCGTGCCGATTGCCCACACCGGCTCGTAAGCAATGACTACGCTCTCAAAATCGGCTTTCGACAAATGAAACAACGATTCTTTAACCTGCTTCTCAATTACTTCAAAGTGGCGACCCGCTTTTCGTTCTTCAATCACTTCGCCGCAGCACACCACAGGAACTAATTGGCTCTCTAATAGCACATCTACTTTTTTGGAAATTGTTTGGTTTGATTCGCCGAAGAATTTACGCCTTTCGGAGTGCCCGAGTATACAAAACTCAACGCCGATTTGCGCTAACATTTCTGCAGATATTTCACCGGTAACCGCGCCGTTTTTATACTCGCTACAGTTTTGTGCGCCAACAGTAAACTCAGCTTCCTGCGCTTGATCGGTGGCTAATTCCAAGTAGAGAAAGGGCGGACAAAGCACCACGCCGGTCTCTAATTGCAAGCCGGCAATCTGTTCGCCAATAGCAATAATTAAATCGTCAGCTTCTTCAAACGACTTGTTCATTTTCCAATTTCCAATAACCATTTTGGGTTTCATACACATTTATTTTTTTGTTTGTTAAATAGTGATATAAATTTACATTCATTTGTTAATCCTGAAATGAGTTTGCAAAAATAGTTTTTTTAGTGTAATAGTTTTTACTAAATGTTAAACAATGCAGAGCAAAATCATTAAAATTTTCAGCACAGAGATACAGAGCGCACAAAATTTCACAGATATAGGCGACCCCTTTAAAGTTGTAGCAATTGATTGTTAATATTTTACCTTCAGAGCGAAAGGATATTTTTTGTATACTTGCCTCGTAATCAAATAGCTGTCATTTTTATGAAGAAACCATTTTTATCCTATTTTCGCACCATGAAAGACCACAGAATTAATCGAAAAAAACGCCACCCTTTAACTGATGTGGAAAAATCTCAAAAGCCATTCGCTCTCACTGGGGAGTAGAGAATAAGGTTCACTGGTGCTTAGATATGATTTTTGATGAGGATAGCAGCAGTAAGCGTGCAGGATTTGCAGCCCAAAATTTTTCTCTCATTAACAAAATTGCTTTAAATCTCATTCGCAATAATAAAGATGGAAAGGTTGAAAATGAGCTATTTGATATAAGTTGTTTATAACATAAAATGGAGAGAACACTCTGTGTAACTTTGTGTACTCTGTATCTCTGTGCTGGAAAATTTAATGCTTTTGCTCTGGATTTTTTGGAGTACGCATTGATGAAATCAGAAAA
>Ga0123353_10010486_pt1 | contig 12920 bp, 8 predicted proteins | sample TergutLab28metaG_3_FD_92763 | JGI IMG/M metagenome (GOLD analysis project Ga0123353, IMG submission 92763) | Labiotermes labralis P3 segment gut microbial communities from Petit-Saut dam, French Guiana - Lab288 P3 | ecosystem: Host-associated > Arthropoda: Insects > Digestive system > Gut ...
AAAATGATCTGTGTCATCAGATAATTCCAGTTCATTTTGTGCAGTGTCATATCTATCAAAGATGCCTTGTAAGTCATCAAACCTCACCTGAATCTCATTTACTCTACGATCACCTGATTCAATGAATGTCTGCATTCTTGTAAGAGCTGATTTGGCAACAGCACACTGCCTAATGAGCTGTGTACGTCGTGTTTTATCCATGATGCCTCTTGCTAGTCAACAGCTGATGTGGTGGGTGGAGTTCAGTGGCCTGACTGGAAGCTACTAAGTGTTGGTAACTTTGTGAAGTCCCGTTGGTACTCGAGGGTCTTCGTTATTAGCCTTGGTGGGGTAATGTGGCGATTCTTGCTGGAGGTGGCTGATTGAAGTGGCGAAATTAAATTCAAGGAATGTCGCACGAGTTTCTCGTTCTATGGTGAAATCACAGATTCTGCCGCGACTTTCCTTTGTTAGCGAATTGCGTAATATGGCGTGGCTTCATTCACGTAAACAAATTTTCGCGGCACGAAAAAAACCAGTAATGCTGAATGTTCATCCAGTTTAGGAGGACCAAATATATGTCGCGTCCTTTGTAATTATATCCGGCCCGGAGGACCAATTTTATGTCGCCTCGTCTGGCTCGAGGAACATAAAGCTACAAACAGGGTTTCAGTTTGTCAGTACTTGCTGGTTCATTAACGATTATGAATTATTATTAAAAGTAACGCCACAAAGTACAATAATAAATGTTGGCACACTCACTATACCACTCTTAATGTCGACTTGCCATAAACAATAATTAGTTATCACAGTACCAAATTATTCACTGAATGTACTGTTATATAATGTAGTATTGTATTACACACACAAGTTCATTTAATACTGTTCGTTCAACTGATATTATTAACACATTGATTGTTGATAAATGCACTCAAGCATACACTCCTTATGAGTATTGAATGTGATTACTGCCCTATGCAGCCCAGAATTATCACCCTTTGTTATATCACAATTATAATGAGATGTGCTGCCTACTTGTTCACCCTTGGATTGCTACACACGCACTGGCCCTGACGTGGAAAGACTCCGACTAACTGAAGCCACGCTAACTTCAGACAAAGAAGGGACGCTATGACGTCATATTCCCACCTTAATCTCGCTCACAAAAATACTGTGTAACACTTACACACAAAAATTAAAATAACAAAACAAAAACAAAAAAAAAATAGCAAATTAGTTATTATAAAATTTGCCCTTAGCGTAACAGATGCCATTCCACTGACTTCTTGTCTGCAGTTCAAAGTGGTGGTCTGCATTTTGTCCCCAGTGATGATCTCTGACAGAAAGCTTTCACCATCAGCCTTGTAATGGGAGAGCAAATCAGAACACACCTCTTTCCACACAGTTTTGTGATAGTTGATTAAACTTTGTGGAACCGAACTGGCTCACAATTCTGAATATACTGAAGCATCGTGAATGTTGTGCACACTTCTCTTGGATACTGAGAGCTCAGTTGCAGGCTTTCTGGTTCTAATCCACTGGTCATTTTGAAAGACTGCTATCATGTTGAAGCAATACCTGAGTGACTGATGCTGTTGGCCAACCAGAGTTACATGCATTACTGAGCCCTACATTGTCTTCTCAGAACCTGAAATTCATGAAGCCAAATGAGTGAAAGTGATGTAATCAACAGAATTGACACCATATACATTGTTAACCACTTGTGGATGTTTGTTACTGAATCCTTTTTTGCCACAAGAAATTCAGCAAGAGCCCAGTGTTTAAAATGCAATCACTATACCATGCCACGCTGTTGTGATGGGGTCTGTGCGTGTGCAAGAAAGTGTATTGTTGTTGTCCTGCAGTAGGAAATAGGACATAAAAAATTAACCACAGGAAAAATTGCTGATGTTATCTGTTGATTTTGACAGATGTTGTAAATCTTTTTGGGCAACCCTCGTATAATATACACCATTCCACACATATCTTTTTGTAAACAATCCCTGCATCAAATTATTTTCCCTTGTCAGTAGCTGTTACTTTCAGTGGAAATTCAGTTCTCCTGAGATGCGACAGTGTATCATTGGTTGTATTGTTCTTGACATTTTGAAGGACCTTACAAAATGTTGGTAACTGCTCACCCAGTGACATAGCACCACATTCCAAAAGACATCAGTCTTCAGCAGCACAACTGTGAGAGCCTTAGATCTCACTTCCGAAATGATGTATGGAGAAACATGAGAGTGTACACAGGTTGTATTTTGAGAAGGAATCTTACTGACAGTAACATATTAATTATTATGACGCCACCTGTTTCACAGAAAGCTGCTTGCAGTTGTTGAGTAGATATCAGTTTGTGTTGAAACAGACATTACAAGAGGCAATATAATGAAAAGCAAAAGTAAGGCAGTGCTTAATTTCATTTTCTTTTACTTACATGTTGGCTTGAGTCCCGAGTTTCTTTTCTTAAGGAAGTTGCGCCTGGTGTTTTTAGTACTTTGCCTCAGTGTGGTAGTCTTCAAAACATGATCTTTTAACACACTTTACACTTATGGCACTTTACAAAAACACTGTGTGTCACACCCCTGGCTTTACACATGTGACACCTCAGCTGCATAGGGTAGGCCAATGTTTCCTACCACAGACTTTGAGCCTAGCGACGCATGATTCAACATTAAGTGGTCTACCTAATGGCCTTGGTATTCTCCGTTCTGGTCCAGCATATGTCAACTTATTCCTCAGGAGGGTAAATCAAAAATCTCTATGTGATATTTTCTTACCCCCACATGAGGAATGAAGAATGTAGCTATTTGAGAATGGCCAGGTCTAACAGATGAAAGAACAATTTTTTTCATTCACTCGACTATGTGGTGGCTGATGGAGTAACTGTTTGCTATTGTCACCCCTATCCACGTACCCCATGTGATGGTTGTAATCTGTCACAATTCGCGGCTTCGTGGCTTTTCTTCCCACATTGCAGAAATTACCTTTTTCTCGAACCTCTTGAATATTCATCAACATGCAAATGTCTCCCTTGTCCCACCACAGTATTGCCGTCAAGTGAGCCCTGGTTCTTACACGACTGTCTCCCTGTTTCATTTTTATTGTCTTCACTGCTGGGTCTTGTGGCAAGCCTTCTCCTGTTCAGCCTGACAGTCCCATAACATGCTGTGCCGTGCGCTGTCTGTCCTTCCCCAAGTATACTTTCATGTCATATGTGTATCCGGTTGAGTCACAAAGTTTGAAAATTTTGATTCTGAATTGCTTGCGTTTCTTTGGTATGTTCTGTTTGAAAATCACCCTTCCTTTGAAGGAAACAATGACTTTGTCAGTAACCAGATTTTCAGAAGGGCTGTAAGATTTGGAAAATGTAAAAAGGTAGAGCAGTCCTGTTACAAGTCCAGAAGGGCCCAGGGGGTTCCAGGAAGTTAAGGTTCCCAGATTTCGTGACAATGGCACAGGATGATGGTAAGGTTGTCAGCCTTACATACCGGCTGCCTTTACCCCCAGGAAATACTCCAGGTACTCATTTCTGTTCGAGGCTGAGTTGACCCCAGGGCCATAGTGCAATCGGAAGGATTTTATGTCAATGAAAAATCCAATGACACCAGCTGGGATCCAACCAGCGACCTTCCAATTTGTAGCACAGTACCTTAATCACTTTGCCACCGTAGTCCCAATTTGGAAAATGTGCCATTTGAAATTTCAGACAGGTTTTGTATCTTCCATAGTCTGTCAAAATTTTCATCTGTCCTATCAGGTTCATTCCTGTTGTCAGTAAAATTTAAGTAACCAAGGATGTGAAGGTATCGGTCCTGTTTCATCGTAGTGCTGTAGAAAAGTGTGTATAACTGGTCCATTGTTGCCCAGTAGTCTGTTAGTTTGTCTCTTATGCCATGTCCAATCTGTATTGTCAGTGCCAGAAACAAACATTTCAGCTTGAGTAATGTCAGGTTCAGGAGAGGGTCCATTGTCAAGTCTGTCTGTGTAATCATGGTGGTAGCAGTTAGTCTCCACCATCAACAGAGTGATAATTTTTGCAAAATAAATACATAAGGAAAATTGTAGGTGGACTTGAGCCATTATTTATGTGTGACCTTCATTTTCCTTCTGTCCTCTGGGACCAACTGCATATGTATGTGCTTCATGACTCTTGGGCAAGAGGGGCATGTCCATTGCAGTGCTACTGATTGCTGAATCTGTTCACCTGGCCCCCATTCACCAGCACCTTCTTCATCAGAGGCACTGGACATAGTTGAACTGCTGGACTCATGACAGCTGGCTGTTTGGCAGTATGGTTGAGGTTGTGACACCCCTGGCACACATTCAGAACCTCCCTCAATAGAACTGACATCGCTGGACACTCTGGACTCTCTCACTTGATCACTATCAGTGTCAACAATCAGTTCAGTTATTTCGCTCGGCCTCAGCAACCTTGGCCTCTTGCTTGGTCTAATCAATACACCACCACTCACACTGACTATGAAATGCTTATTGGGAAGAATATCAAGCTCTGTATGCAACACTGTGGATGCAAACTCAACATGAAATCTGAGAAATGAGACACAATATCTGGAGCTCTAAATGGGTCTCTTCAAGTGAAAGGATGGCAGATAAAAGTCTGCTTATTGCTATCTGTCCTGTCACCACATTTTCACTGTATCCCTAATGCTGTGTATCTACACTCTCCAGACTAAACCAAGAGTCATACACAAGCCAGATGAAGAGAGCAGGAAAAAATAAGCTTAGCTTTTTTACCTACAGCCTTCCCGGCTGTAGGTACAAAAGCCTCATATAAAAATGGATAATGGGGGTTTCTGTCAAGGGGTAAATAATTCGGAGCATGAAGCTGAACAGAATCTTCTAATGGGGTGTTAAGAATGAGTGAAGCATCCCTAAATGTCTCATGGCATTGAGAGCAAAATATTTAAATGGCTGAGGCTATGGCTATCCTATAGACAGGATGCTCGAGCTGAGAGGGATTTTAAATGTCATCCTATACCTAACACGCACGGACCGTAAAGCATAAATTCCCTTTGTTTGGATGTTAGTTTTCCAACAACAGACAGTGCATTATGTAACGTAATGTAACCATGTTCACCTGTTTGTTATAAGTAAACATGCTGCACCTTACCAGAACATACCTGGCAGAAGGAGCAGTGGAGATATTGCTTTTTTAAAGGAGATGCTGAATGCAGGATGGTAGATGATCTGAGCAGTGGTGTGTTTTGAGTAGTACCCATCAGCAGCTACTTAGGGATTGAGGATATGTCTAATATCTTGTTAACTATACAAGGATGAAATCATTGTTAAGATACAGTTCCACTAGTACAGTAAGACATTGCCTCTATCACATGCAATCATTGCTACAGTAGCATATCATTTTGTGTCAAATCTGCGATTGGCTACTGCAGTGACTACTCATAAGACCAGTCATCTAAATCTGACAAACCAGCTAGAGTTCAGTCTTATGGTAGTGTAATGAGTGGTAAATGATCACCTATTGTAAGAAAATTAAGCTGGTGGATTGTATGTCACATAGTGTATGTGTTAAAGGTCAGTGATGTGAACAAAATGCGGCTTCTGCTTGTACTTAAGGCCCTTGATTGTTGACATACTGCCAGACATTTGTTTCAAACCTTTCTTGAATCAGATGTGTAAGCAGTCTTTCCATTTTTATTGACATGGGTGGAAATGGCTGCTGAGGTATGGGAAATAGTTACAGGTAGGATTATTCTACCTTATTTTTTGGATTTTGTTAATGACAGTATCCAAAACCCTTGTCAAGCATAAGGTGGTAGCATTGTAATGCAGGTTTTTTTTTGTAATATTTCTGTGTTTCTATGGATTTTGAGTTATAATTGTGTGTGTGTGTGTGTGTGTCCTTCATTTGTGTATTTTCTGTTCAGTTGCTGAGGTGCATGACAGGGGATGCACCACCCCCACAACCCTGGTTTTGGGGTCATGGTTATTTTAGTACACTTCCTTGCTGCCACACAGACCCTTTTTAAGATGTGCACTGTAACAGTGCACAGAGGAACAGTGTGGTGTGTTAGTGAGCAATCCTCTTGTTACAAGTAGTGACTGGCAGTTGTACTAATTCGTCAGCTGGGAGTTACGCATAATGTCCAGTTAAGCACTGTTACTGTAACATATACATAGTATTTTGTTTTATTTCAGGCAGATGTAAACTTTCTAGTAACAGTTTTTCTAACAGTCAATAGCACTGTAGTGTGCAACATCATGTTCTTTGTGCTTTTCTGCAGAACCCCATTCCGACAAACAAACCTGGTGTTGAACCAAAGCGGCCACCTCGTCCAGTGAACATTACGACCATGGTAAAGCTGAGTCCTACGGTAGCAAACCACATTACAGTGTCTTGGAATACAGAGTATGGACGTGGCTATGCTATAGCTGTGTACCTGGTTCGAAAATTGACATCCTCAGAACTGTTACAAAGACTGAAGACTCGAGGTGTTAGACATTCAGACTTCACAAGGGGTCTCAGTAAGTATACCGAGTTTGTTAGTTTTCAGGTTTCTGTGGTGGATGTTGCTGATATAATTTTTCCTCATATGGAACATGAGTAACCATGCACTAGAGGATCCAACTGGCCATTGATTGTTGACTGAGCTGAGTGACTTGTTCAGTTGTTTTCTTCTGAGATGTAATGCCAGATAGTTTGATTGATAAGTGCCACGCTGTAATGCCATATGCTATGGTCGATGGTTACTTCTGTGGTTAACGTACTTACTCGAATGCAAGACGATGTTTTTTCCCCTAAATTTGGCACTCAGATATGTGAGTTTGTCTTAAATTCGCCTGTGAAGCGCCGAACTGCACCGCAGCAAACCAAATTTCTATGAACTGGACCGTGCGGAGGCAGACCATGGCCTGCATCGCTAAATCGTCGTGAGATCTCCACTCTTCTAAGGCATTATGCAGCATTGAGTGGTAATTCCTTACTGACGTTTCAGGACAACCTAATGGTCCAAACTTCAAGTGTTAAGTAGTGCAAAAAGAAGAGACATGATTCAAGTTAACTGACACAGTCTTCTTTTTTGGGACTTTGTCCATCATCTGATTTTTTAAAGAAGCACAACATTTCAGAAGCTGGCTCTGTTTTCATTTGCGAGCAAAGAAGCACCTCATCTGGTGGGCCCTTTAGATTGAGCTATTCTCAGTCACTGGGCACCACACAAACATTAAACTTGTTAAGATGTGCACCTGAGATTATATCCAGTCCAAGGGTAGTAACAGGAAAATGGCTGTTAAAAAATTAAAAACTAACTACAATGCTCAAAACTGGACCAATCCACAAATTAAAAACCATAAAAAGAGCCATGAACTCAGACTGATTAGACCACAGACAAGATAGAGAAATCCAGAACACATGTATTAAATTCTTAACACCACTAACACCATTTATGCAGAAAATTGTGAATCTTTATGGGTAAAGTACATTTATAAACCAAGAAATGTAAGTGTACTGTTGAGTCAATGTGGATCATAATGGCATGGCAGTGCATCTAACCAGAAGTTACTGTGAAGGGTTTTAAGAAGTGCTGCATGTCCAGTGCATTGGATGGGACTGATGGTGATATGTTGTGGAATGGCAGCGAAGAGGATGGGAATGTTTGGAGTGAGTGTGAGGAATGAAGGTGCTGACTGTGAAGATGGAGACAGTGACAGTGTAGGGGTAGAATGTGACATGCTTTGTATACTAAGTATACGAAATTAGTAGTAAAATATTTGTTAGCAGACATTTTATTTTTGAGGGGTCATCTTAGATTTGGATAAGTACATTTTCCTTTGGCAAACATATTTTTTGAGGGGTCATCTCAGATAGAAGTCATCTTGCATTTGGGTAAATATGATACTTTTAATGGGACATTTGGAGATAATAACAGCACATTTGAAATGATACTAACAGCTGGGAAGGGTGTCCCCAACTGGGTGTCCTGGGCCCTTTTCCCCCCTTATTACCTTATCGGCAGACAGCCAAGTGGTACTTTGCTGCCGGAAGATGGAAGGCTGACCTTTGAAGGGTGGTTGGTTGTTGTTAAAGAGTGATAGCCCACTGCAGTCCCCTAATACTAACGGTTTTAATAATTACTACATTGTACAGTGAAGTAATCTAGTTGTGGAGACATTTCAGGAGAAGCGTTAATTTCTATGTGGCTCTTCACTCTTGTGAAGTGTATGGCCTGCCTAATGTTGCAAGAATGTCCTGAGTCTTTCAGGCTCCAAGCCTCACTCTACAAATATCTACTACAGTATTGCAGTCCACTGTCCTTTCTTCCTTACAATCCAGCACACCAAAAAACACGAGGTTTACAGAAACCCTCTGTTCCCTATATTATAAGGAGATGAAAGGGTACATGCAGGAATGTCTGCCAGTCAGGTCATTTGGGGAGTGCATCATGTGGTTAATGAGCTGCCATGAGCTCCTGGATGCTACAGTATATAGCCTACAACCTGAGATAAATTACATTTAAATAAGACTGATAGACAAAATCCATTGTTTGATATGTTATACCAGTACAACATAGATGGCAGACCTAAAACTGGAAAACACAGCAGGATGCAAGTAAATGCAATCCATACAACACAGGCACAAGCCACTATTAAACCCACACATCAGCACAGGTCTGCAGAATAGCAAGATAGGGATAAAGTTGTCCCTGTGTAAGCCATGAAGGCATATTGAGAATGTGGAGGTATAGCACCATTGATTGTTATCCTCAGAACTAGATGTTGGTGACTGGTCAGTTTCACACCCTAGCCACTTTACCCCTGGGGAAAGATACCCTGCCACCCACTGAAAAGGAGCCTGGGCATGTTCTAGAGCTAGTCTGGATGCTTTGGAAATTGAACCATGATTTCCTGGTTGTCCAGCTTACAGTCTAGTCACTAAGTGCATGAATTTCTGCTCTTCATCACTAACAGTGCACAAAAAGTAATTTTAATAAGGCATTTGTTATGATCTAAGTAAATGATATATCTGTTTCAGTAAAGGAAAAACTGTCTGAGGATGCAGACTGTGAGATAGCCACTACATCATTACGTGTGTCCTTAGTATGCCCTCTCGGTAAGATGCGTATGACCACGCCGTGCCGTGCCTCCACATGCTACCATCTACAATGTTTCGATGCCTCTTTGTACCTTCAAATGAATGAAAGGAAGCCAACGTGGATGTGTCCAGTATGTGACAAGCCAGCATTGTATGATAACCTTGTCATAGATGGGTAAGTGCTAATTGCAGGCTTATATCCTATGTAAACTACATTTTATTCAGTCTAACACAACACAGGTTTATTTTAATTCAAATTGTCACCTTGACATGTGTGCTGCATGTTTCAGCCTGTCAATACAAAAACCTTACAAGAAAGGTATAATAAGAAACTGAGGGGCCCCTTGTTTACAGTCACTGTTTTTGAAAATGTATAAGTAAAGACTTTCAATATATTTTGGTCTTCATATATTGTAGTTAGAGTTTGTATTACAATTCTTCTGTCATTTTGTATATTCTGATTGGCGTGGCATTGTCTCATGTAGTGTGTTTTTTTTATAAAATTCTACTTTGAATTCTGTTCACAGGTTTTGGGCCGCGATATAATTTAAGGTGGTGGTGAAGCGATGTTAAGGTGGTGATGGAGCAGTATACCACCTTAAGTTATATCCTGGCCCACAATCTGCAAACAGAATTCAAAGAAGAATGTTATAAAAGAATATGCTATGTGAGACATGCCATGCCAATTAAAATCCACAAAATCATAGAAGAATTTTAATACAAATTGTTAACTGCAATATACAAGGACCAAAATATAATAAAAGTCTTAAAATATACATTTTTAAAGTTGTTTAGGTTTCATTCTTTTATATTTTGTGTTTTATGTTTTAACGTAATAAAAGATAGTGACTACAAGCAAGGGGTTCGTTAGAATCTTACTATATCTGCCTTGTAAGGTTTTTGTACTGACATGCCTGAGGATGGCCTTAGTACAGGCTGAAACATGTAGCACACGTGTCACGGTGACAGTTGGAATTAAAATAAACCTGTGTTGTGTTAGACTGAATTGAAGTACTTTATTCAGTAACACAACATTATGGGATGGCTTCCAAAGACTAATATCCTAAACTTTGAATGCCATACATTTTTCTTTTTGTAACATGAATTGTGTACTATGTCAACTTTTAAATTTTGCACAATGTAGTGACTTGTCCCATTCTTCTCTTCATGAATTGATTCATTCATTAGCAAATATTAAGTTTGCATGTTATTTTGAATATGTATGAAATTTAATTGTTCATAATGGGTTTTGTATTGTTAATGTCATTTTTGTAGTGAAAATCCATAACTTAACATTGACATAGCAATTAAGCTGTGGGGTACTCTGTAGGGTACCTCTTTCATACTTTATTGTCCTTTTCTTGTCCCTGCAGTTACTTCCAGCAGGTTCTTCTGTCTGGTAAACTTTCAGTAGATGGAAATGAAATCCAGCTGCATCAAGATGGTTCTTGGTCATCACTCATCGTTAAGAAAGAACAGACCACAATATTGTCTCCAATGGTGAGTATATTGTATTTACATTTTTGCAGCTTATGATAATACAGGGTGGTAGATGGCTAATGTTACCAAGCTTTAGAACATGCAGTCTCAGGTTACATGTACTGTGTTACCACTGCTGCGCTGTGACCGAAACTGCAGGTACTTGATCATTTGTTTTTAGTTACACAATGCGGGAGTTATTTGTTTGCTTTTGCAGTGTATTAAACTGAACAAAGAATGTTCATTTGCAGTACTTTTGCAAAATGTCTGTCATGGTAGAAATGACACTGAAATTATTATTAAAAAAAACTAAATTGAGAGTGCCATGTAAAAGAATGTTATATAGAATATTGGAAGCATTTCAAATAACGGACTCATTGTTGGACAATAGAGATGACAACATCATGTTTTACCCAAAGAGAAATCATACTGCCTATTGTCTCATCACAGTCAAGCGTCATAGAGTCAGCTCACATGGTAAATTTCAACTGTAAAAGCTAAGAGCTGTATAAGATATCTGCTGTCCAGAATGTGATATAAGAAGCCAAAATTGCAGGTGGTTTCAGTAGACTGGACTTCTTGATCTGGAACTTGTGCTTTGTGTGATACAAGGTTTCCACAGCAGTTTTGTTGATGATTCATGTCTTCTGGTGTGTGATGCTGTGTTGCTGGGTTTGTGTGTTCTGACATTTCAGAGAAACGGTATTGCATCAGGAAACACTAATCCATCAACATGCCATCACTTTCCAAAGTGCCTGAATTGCACCTGTGCTATCCTCAGATGAGGCATAGTTTATATTAAGTGGGAACATAATGGCCAAAATAATGAGTACTGCCGTTCTGAACATCACCATGCAGTCGATGATGATGTTTTGCATGATCTTATAATCAGAGTCCATTGTGTAGTGAGCACACAAAAATCATGCAGCTCATGTCTTTTTAATAAACAGTGAGTTCTGATCATTGTGTTCAGTTAACAATGACACCATTCTTCAGGAAATTAACAGAAGGGGTAATGTAATGGTAATTCATGCAAGACGGCAAAAGCTCACGTAGCATATTTCTCAGTCACTGTATGATAAGAGGTACTTCGCAAATAGCTGAGAAGACACCGATTCACCGATTGTAGCCTATTGGATTTCCAGATTTGTGTGTGTGTGATTATTATTTGCTGTGGGGGGGACTAAAAGATTGATTTCATGTAAAGAGTCCATGCTATTGAAAAGTATTGAAGGACGATACTTGAAGATAAGTTACTAATATTTTTTAAGAAACAGTGAAATTTTTCTTCCTTCTGGTATGTACTCTAAAATTTGTGGCCAATATTTTTTGACTGATACAACCACTATCTGACACTTGTACTCTTATCGCTAGCAATTCAGAATATGCCATTGTTTGGCAATATCATAAATAAAACAATGAAAACCATTATGGCAATAGCAGGGTTGTAACATCATAACTAATTAGAATTTCAACACATAGTGATTGTAAAATGTAGTTCAAATTGAAGAAAATAGTTGCTTTATTATCTTTGTTAATAACCAACTTGATGCACAGTTCTTTTTCTTATATTTGTTTATTCCAATTCTCTACATTTCGAGCAACAAAGTGCTCATCATCAGGAGAGTCAGTTGTATCAATACGACTCTTGTACTGGTGTGCTTGTTTTGCTTATTTAGCATTGCAGAATTTTATGTTTTGTTTTCCGTGCATCTTATTACAATCTTTGTTAATAACCAACTTGATGCACAATTCTTTTTCTTATATTTGTTTATTCCGGTTCTCTACATGTTTCGAGCAACCAAGTGCTCATCATCAGGAGAGCCAATTGTTTCAATATTGATACAATTGGTTGCTGAAAACATGTAGAGAATTGGAATGAACAAATATAAGAAAAAGAATTGTGCATCAGGTTGGTTATTAACGAAGACTGTAATAAGATGCACGGTCAACAAAACATAAAAGTCGCTTTATTGTTTATGCTTTCCTCACAAATTGAATGTTCCACTGCTGTGTGCTATGTTACATGCAGGTTTAAGACATCTCTAGTGTTGCGCTTTTGCACTGTTTCATTCTTGTACTTTGTGTTTTGAGCCACTATTGATGTTCATAGTGTGCTGTGATACGCTGTGATAAAATAGATGTTTAATTTGTTGTGGAAGTAAAAATATCAATTGTTTAATTGCATTGTACTGTGTGTTGTATGTGACTGTGTTTTAAAAGTTGATTATTTGTTGCTGAGTGATGCAAGGTTGCAAGATTTGAGGTTCTTACAGTGATGTTGCCAAAGATTCAAGTGATGTGAAACTGTCATTTTATGTTCACACATGGAAATGAATAATTTACAGGCAAATGTAATGGTGTGTCATTATCATAGCAAATATATACT
>Ga0123353_10010487_pt1 | contig 12920 bp, 11 predicted proteins | sample TergutLab28metaG_3_FD_92763 | JGI IMG/M metagenome (GOLD analysis project Ga0123353, IMG submission 92763) | Labiotermes labralis P3 segment gut microbial communities from Petit-Saut dam, French Guiana - Lab288 P3 | ecosystem: Host-associated > Arthropoda: Insects > Digestive system > Gut ...
CGTTCGCCCGGCCGGCGACTGCGGCAGAGCAACCCAGGGGGTGCACTTCGCCCGGCCGGCGGCTGCGACAGAGCAACCCAGGGGGTGCACTTCGCTCGGCCGGCGGCTGCGACAGAGCCTCCGGGCAAACGGCTCGTCACGGGCGCGCGTGAACCCCGACACCGCCCGAGACCACCAGGTCGTCGCCGGTGATGTAGCTCGCGGCGTCCGACGCGAGGAAGGCCACGGCTTCGGCGACGTCGGTGGGAGTGCCGACGCGGCCGAGCGGAACGTCGGCGGCCCAGGCGTCGAGCATGTCCCGGGTGACACCCATCTTGCTGTAGGCGGGGGTGTCGATCAGTCCCGGGCTGACGGCGTTGACGCGGATGCGGCGCGGGGCGAGTTCGAGCGCGAGGGTCCGCACGAGGGGCAGCAGCGCGCCCTTCGCCGCGGTCATGGCGGCTCCGACCCCTTCTCCGGCGCCCACCGTGATCACGACCGAGGCGCCCTCGTTGAGCAGCGGCAGCGCCTTCTGCAACGTGAAGAAGGTGCCCTTGACGTTGACGGCGAACAGGGCGTCGAAGGCGGCCTCGTCGGTCGACTCGATCGGGCCGGGGCGGGAGATGCCCGCGTTGAGGAAGAGCAGGTCGAGGGAGCCGAACCGCCGGCGTGCCTCTTCCATCACGTGGTCCAGGTCCGGCAGGGACCGGGCGTCGGCCCGGACGACCGCGACGTCGTCCGGCAGTCCGGCGCCGGCGGGGTCGCTGACGCCGGTGGCCATGACGCGGTAGCCGCGGGAGTGGAGTAGTTCGGCGGTCGCCTTGCCGATGCCGCTGGTGCCACCGGTGATCAGAGCTGCGGGTGCGGACATGACGCGTTCCTTTGCGGGCTTCTGGGAGGCAGGAAGGCGATCGGTGAGCGGCTCCGGTCCGCCGGGCGGCGGGCCGGGACCGTGCCGGTCACGTGTGACAGCGTACGACTACTTGGCAGTGACTGCCAAACTGCTGGCGAGTGCCACCCTGGCAGTGCTGGGCTAACCTGGGCCCATGAAGCAGGCACCCGAGACGGCGACGGGCACACCGGCCACGCTGTGGGACCGGACCCGGCAGATGGCCTCCCAGGAGATCCTCGACACGGCGTTGCGCCTGTTCACCGAGCAGGGCTACGACGAGACGACCATCGCCCAGATCGCCCGCGAGGCCGGCGTCTCCCAGCGCACCCTGTTCCGCTACTTCGGCGCCAAGGAGGATCTGCTCGGCGGCGACCAGGACCGGTTCTGGCAGGTCCTGGCGGACACGGTCGGCGCGCAGCCCGCGGACGCCGGCGTCTGGGAGGCCCTGCGCGCGGGCGTCGCGGCCGTACTGGCCCTGCACGACAGCCGCGCGCAGGCACTGGAGCGGTTCCGGCTCCTGCACAACACCGCCTCGCTGCGGGCCGGTTGGCTGGAGAAGCGGCTCCGCTTCCAGGAGGGCCTGCTGCCGCTGGTCGAGGCGCGGATGGGCGTTGCGGCCGGCCGCCCGGACCCGAGGGCCCGGGCGGTGATCGCGACGGTCTTCGCCTGCCTGGACGCCGCATCGATGACGTGGGTCGACAACGGCGGCAAGGGCGACCTCATGGACCTGTACGACGAGTGCCTGGCCGCGGTCCGCGGCTGACCCTTTTCGCCGGTCTCACCCGCCTCGCCCGGCGCACCCGGGCCGCGGCATCGGCCCGCCCCCGGGCCGCGGCATCGGCCCGCCCCCGGCGCCGGGGAGCGCACCGAGCGGTGGACGTGCCGGCCCGGAGGATCAGCTCGGATCCCAGGGGTGGGCGTCGAGGTGGGCGGCGATGCGCGCGCGGTCCCACGCGCCGTCGGCGACGGTGACCCGGTAGCGGCGGGCGAGCACGGCGCCGTCGGCGAGCGGGCGCTCCTCGCGGAAAGCGAGGGTGGGGTTGACCATCGGCACGGGCTCGCTGCGCACGAACCAGTGCGGCCGGCCGCCCTCCTCGTCCGACGGATCGGGCCGGAACAGCACGGTGGCGTGCCCGTCGACCTCGTCGTGCTCGCCGATGTAGGCCAGCCACGGCGAGACGGCGCCCATCACCTCCGGGCCCTCCAGGCCGTCCGCGGCCAGCACCCGGCCGCCGGCGAAGGACCGCGGGCCGCGCCAGAAGAAGCCGCAGTAGGAGGCGAGTTCGCGGCCGAACACCGTAGGGCTGCCGAACCGCAGCTCGGCGCCCCGGACGTTGCGCAGCTCGGTGGCGAACTCCAGGGTCCAGCTGCCGCCGGCCGGGTCGACGTCCCTGACGGTGACGGTGCGGTGCTCCCGGATCCACTCCTCCCCTTCGGCGGTGATCCAGCCCAGGGTCTCGGTGAAGCCGTCCTCGCCGAGCGACGTGAAGCCCAGGTGGTCCTGGCGGCCGACGTTGGGCAGGTCGACATAGCGGCCGGCGGGGGTGCCGGGGGTGGCGTCGAGGGCGGCGCCGGGCGTGTAGGTGCCGCCGCCCCAGAAGTTCTGGCCCGACAGGTGCGAGGCGGTCATCGCCAGCCCCTTGTGCCAGCGGTGGTCGTGCGGGCGGTGCCCGCTGACGACGCGCCCGGCCAGGGTGCGCAGCGGGTGGACGTAGGGGCTGGGGCACTCCGACGGCGGCAGATCCGGCCGGTAGTGGTACCGGAACAACTCGGTACCGGCCGCCAGGACGCCGATCCGGTCTCCGGGACCCCGGGCCATGCGTGTCCGGTCCTGGTCGAGCATCAGTTCCCTCGGGGTGCGGCGGGGGCGGGGGCCCAGCCGGGTACGTCGCCGTGCAGGCGGTGGTAGAAGGGGTCGTCGGGGGTGAGGTCGGCGCGGCGGGTGGGCGTGCCGGTGAAGGCGGCCCGGTACAGCGCGGTGACCAGTTCGAGTGACGCGCGCCCGTCGGGCCCGGACAGCGGCGGGCGCTCCCCGCGCTCCATCGCGTCGAGCAGGTAAGGGAGTTGGGCGGTGTGCGAGCTGGGGACGTCCACGTCGCCGGGCGGGACGGGCCGCGGCGGGGTGTACGTCCAGTCCGCGTCCCCGTACCCGTACAGGTGGCGCAACTCCACGGTGGCGTCGGCGAAGTCGAACCGCAGGTAGCTCTCCTCGCGCAGCGACAGCGCGGAGTTGACGACGGTGGCCAGCGCGCCGCTCTCGAAGCGGACCAGCGCGGTGGACACGTCCTCGACCTCGATGTCGCGCTGCAACCGCCCGGCCATCGCCTGCACTTCGGCCCACGGCCCGAGGACCGCGAGCATCAGGTCCATCTGGTGGATGCCGTGCCCGAGGGTGGTGCCGCCGCCCTCGGTGTCCCACCGGCCGCGCCACGGCACGGCGTAGTACGCGTCGGGGCGGTACCAGGCCGTCACCGACTGGGCGACCAGCGGCTGCCCCAGGTCGCCCGCGCGCACCTGGCGGACCAGCCGGCGGGCCGCGGACCCGAAGCGGTGCTGGAAGATCACCGACACGTAGGGGCCGCCGGCCCGTTCGGCCTCCTCGATCCGGTCGAACTCGGCCAGCGACAGCACCGGCGGCTTCTCCAGCCACACCCACGCCCCGGCGGCCAGGCTGCTCAGCACCGCGTCCAGGTGGGCCGCCGGCGGGGAGCACAGCACGACCAGGTCGGGCCGCTCGCGGTCGAGCATCGCCTCCAGTTCGCCGTACGCGGCCGGGATGCCGTGCCGGGCGGCGAAGTCCTCGGCGCGCTCGCGGTCGACGTCCACCGCGGCCACCAGCTCGGTGCGTGCGGCCTCGGCCGCGAAGGCCGGCAGGTGCGCGGCCTCCGCGATGTGCCCGGTGCCCACGAGGGCGACCCGGATTCTGGTCATGTGTGCGTTCTCCCCTGTGTCCTGACTCGGGTGAGTGACAGCTGTGCGGCGGGTGTGCGGAGGGGCGGGCCGCGCCGGGGCGCGGCCCGCGGGCTCAGTGCGCCGGTCCGTAGGTCACGTCGGTCACCACCTCGGAGCCGGCCTGCCGGGCGGGCGCCTGGACCAGGTTGGTGGCCCGGGTCCTGGCGAAGCCGACGTCCGGGTTGGAGTTCAGCGAGGTGCTGTACTTCTCCAGGATCAGCCCGGCGTTGGCCGAGTTGCTGAACGTGTCCGGGCCCGCGTCCGGGTTGCTCACGGTCACGCCGGTCGGCGAGGTGACGGCCATCGGGCCCGCCGTGACGCCCCGGGGGTCGGTCAGGTCGGCCCCGTCCGCGGCGAAGGAGAGGCTGCCACCGCTGAGCCCGACGACGCCGAGGATCTTCTGCTGCGGCGTGTCGGGGGCGGTGCCGCCCGTCGCGTCGGTGAGGTACGGCAGGCCGGCGATGTAGGACAGCGTGACGCCGTCGGGCACGGCGCCGGCCGGCACGCGGGTCGTGACGTGCACGGTCCCGTCGAACACCTCGTAGCGGGTGGTGACCGGGATGACGGCGCCACCGGGACCGCTCATCCGCTGGGTGACCTCGCGCGCCTGGCCGCCCTTGACCGGCACCGCGCGGGTGGTGGGGGCCGCGCCGGGTGCGGGCGTGAGGAAGTGGGTGCCGTCGGCGTCGGTCCAGGCCAGGCCGATGCGCTGCTTGCCGTCGGTGGCGGCGTGGATGACGTCCGCGTTCCCCGCGGACACCAGGTAGGCCGAGCCCTGCTCGTCCAGCACCACCGAGCCGTCACCGACCCGCAGCTTGTACGGGGAGTTGACCGTGGTCTCCTTGCGGTACCAGTGGCCGGGGTCGGTGAACTGCCAGATCGTCATGAACGCGAAGTGGCCGTCGGGCACGACGGTCTTGTCGGGTTCGGTGCCGGTGTGGGTGTACTTGATGCTGGCGGTCGCCAGGTACCGGCCGAGGTCGTCCTCGACCAGCGGGCTGTAGTGCTGGAGGCCGTAGACCGCCTCGTAGCCGGGGCGCAGTTCGTTGTGGCGGGGGCCGCCGTAGTCGAAGCCGCGGGCACCGAGGCGCATGTCGAGGTAGGCGGCCGTCTCCAGGCCGTCCTGGTAGAAGCGCTTGTCGCCGGTGAGTCGCCAGCCCTTCCACAGGAAGCCGAGGGTGATGCCGCCGTAGTTCTGGTCCAGGCCCCCGGAGTGCTCGGGGTAGAAGGTGTAGCCGCGGTCGGTCTGGCGCAGGGGGCGGATCTGGCGGGTGAACACGTCCATCGCGTCGGCCTTGAGCGCGGCGGCGGTCTTCTTCGGCCAGCCGAGCCGGGTCATCTGCTGGCTCAGCTGGATCGCCGCGTCCACGGCCCCGATGGCCTGGTTGTCGGCGTCCTGCGGGTTGAACTGGGAGACCTTCGTGAGCCACTTCCAGTAGCCCTGGCCGAGTTCGACGAGCGCGGCGCGCTGGTCGTCGCGCAGCAGCCCGTCGCCGTACTGCAGGACGTTGGCGACGTGCAGCAGCGCCCACACGGTGGTGGGCCAGTCCCCGCCGCCGCCCTCGGCGAGGGAGTAGGGCATGTACGCGGCCCAGGGCTGGCCGCTGTCCTTGACCAGGACGGTGGTGTTGCCGGGGTTGTCGGCGGTGTAGATCCGGTTGGCCAGGTACCAGTCGACGCTTCTCCGGAACGCGTCGACCACGGCCGGATCGTGGGTTCTCGCGTGGTACAGCGCCAGCAGGCTGGAGGCGCCGAGCGAGTTGTCGCCCAGGTCCTTGGTCTTGCCCTGGATCTCCAGGCTGCCCTCGGCGGTCTGGTGGGCGAGCACCAGGTCCACCTCGCGCTTGAGCTCCGCGGCGTAGGTGTCCTTGCCGTCGGGGATGTCGCCGAGGCGGACGCTGAGGTTGGCGGACAGCACCTGCGCGGGGGCGGCGGCCGGCGCGGTGCCGGCGTGGGCGCTGCCCTGCAGGGTGGTGGCGGTGAGTGCGCCGGCGGTGAGGACGGCGGCCGCGGCGAGCAGGGACGTGCGGTTCTTGGACATGGCTCTCCTGGGACTCCTGACGAAGGGACGCGCGGCCGGATGGGCCCGGCGCGTGAAGGAGGGGCGCTGCGGGGGGCGGTTCAGCCCTTGAAGCCGGTGGTGGCGATGCCCTGGACGAGGTGCCGCTGGAAGAAGACGAAGAGCACGAACAGCGGGGCGAGGGTGACCGTGGCCATGGCGAACATCGGCCCGAGGTCGGAGCCGGACGTCGCGTCCAGGAACATCCGCAGGCCCACCGGGAGGGTGTAGCGCGCGGGGCTGTTCAGGTAGATCAGCTGCGAGAAGTAGTCGTTCCAGGTCCAGATGAAGGTGAAGATCGCGGTGGTGGCCAGCGCGGGCTTGGTCAGCGGCAGCAGGATGTGCCAGAAGGTGCGGAACGGCCCGCATCCGTCGAGGGCGGCGGCCTCGTCCAGCTCGCGCGGCAGCCCGCGCATGAACTGCAGGTTGAGGAAGACGAAGAAGGCGTCCACGGCGAGGAACTTCGGCACCACCAGCGGCAGGTCGGTGTCCACCCAGCCGAGCTTGTGGAAGATCAGGTACTGCGGGATGAGCAGCACCTCCTTGGGCAGCAGCAGCGTGCCGATGGCGATGGCGGTGACCAGCCCGCGGCCACGGAAGTCCAGCCGGGCCATCGCGTAGGCGGTGATCGAGCAGGACACGACGTTGCCGATGACCGCGCCCACCGCGATCAGCGTGGAGTTGAGGAAGTACACCGAGAAGCCGGTGCCGGCGGTACCGGCCCAGCCCTGGCGGTAGTTGCCGGGGGTGAAGTGCCGGGGCAGGAACGACAGGCTGGAGATGATCTCCGAGGTGGGCTTGAACGACGAGCCCAGCATCCAGGCGACCGGGTAGAGCAGGACCACCAGCAGGAGCAGGATCACCGCATGGGGCAGCGCGGCGCGCAGGGACTTCGGTCGCATGGTCAGTCTCCGTAGTGGACCCAGTAGCGGGAGGACCAGAACAGCAGCGCGGTGATCAGGCCGAGGCCGGCGATCATCACCCAGGCCATGGCCGCGGCGTAGCCCATCTGCTGCATCTGGAAGGCCCGTTGGTACAGGTAGAGGGTGTAGAAGAGGGTCGAGTCCACCGGTCCGCCCTGGCCGTCGCCGACCAGTTGCGCGGGGGTGAACGCCTGGAAGGCGCCGATCATCTCCACGACCAGGTTGAACAGGATCACCGGGCTCAGCATCGGCAGCGTGATCGAGAAGAACCGGCGCCACCATCCGGCGCCGTCCATCTCCGCGGCCTCGTACAGCTCCTGCGGGATCTGCTTCAGCCCGGCCAGGAAGATCACCATCGGGGCGCCGAACTGCCACATGGCCAGGGCCACGATGACCCAGCGGACGTAGGAGGGGTCGGAGACCCATGCCTGGCCGTGCACGCCGAACAGCTTCAGGAACCCGTTGAAGGGCCCGTTCTGCTCGAAGGTGCCCTGCCAGACGATGGCGATCGCCACGCTGGTGCCGAGCAGCGACGGCAGGTAGAACAACGCCCGGTAGGCGCCCTGCCCGCGCCGCGGGCGGGCCAGGAGCAGCGCCACGGCGAGCGCCATCAGCAGCTTCAGCGGCGCCGAGGTGATGACGTACTGCAGGGTGACCCACATCGAGTGGGCGTAGCGCGGGTCGTCGGAGAACAGTCTGCGGTAGTTCCGGAAGCCCACCCAGTGCGGGTTGCTCAGCAGGTCGTAGCTGGTGAAGGAGAGGTAGAGCGAGTAGAGCAGCGGGATGGCCAGCACGCCCACGGTCCCCAGCAGCCAGGGGCTGAGCAGGGTGTAGGCCGCTCCGTTGGTCCGGCGGCGGCGCGGGCTGCCCGACGGGGCGGTGCCGGCCGCCCCGCCGCCGGGCCGCGCCCGCCCTCTGCCGGGGCGCTCCACGGTGGACCCGGCGGCGGCCGCCGCCATCAGAAGCCGTCCGTGAGCTGCTGCTCGGCCTGCTTGACGAAGTCCTCGGCCGCCTTGGCGACGTCCGCCTTGCCGAACCAGACGTTCTCCGCCATCCGCACGAACAGATCGGTCTCGATCTGGGTCGAGGCGGCCGGCGACGGCGGCGGCGCGGCGGAGTTGTTGCCGGGCTTGCCGACGTAGGCGGTGTACTGCGCGACCTGCTGGGCGGTGCCGCTCAGGGCCGGGGTGAGGGCGGCCAGCACCTTGGAGTTGGCCGGCGCGCCGCGCGTGATGCCCAGCTTCTGGCCCGCGGCGCTGTCGTTGACGAGGAACGAGACCAGCTCGGCGGCTTCCTTGGCGTGCTTGCTGTGCCCGTACACACCCCAGTTCACCGAGCGCTTGAGGTAGGCGCCGGGCTTGGCGGCGGTCTCACCGGGCAGCCCGACGTACTTCCAGTCCTCGCCGGGCAGGGTGGTGCTGGTGCCGTAGGCGTCCATGGCGACCAGGCCCTTGGCGATCGGCACCTTGGTGACGTCGCCGGTCACCCCCGGCTCGGTGACGGTGGCCGGCGGCACGGCGCCGCTCTTGCGCAGGTCGGCCCAGTACTGCCACCAGGCGGTGAGGTCGGCCGCGGTGAAGCCGAGCTTCTTGCCGTCGGCGCTGTAGAGGTTGCCGCCGCGCTGGCGGACGAAGATCTCGAACGCCTGGACGTTGGCGCTGTCGTCGGCCGCGCCCCAGGTCTTGCCGCCGCCCTTGGCCGATATCGCCTTGGCCAGGTCGGCGTACTGCTGCCAGGTCATCCCGGAGGTGGGGGCGGTGGCCCCGGCCTTCTGCACGGCCGCGGCGTTGTAGAGCAGCGCGAAGGGGTTGGAGCCGGCCGGGACCTCGTAGAGCTTGTCCTGGTAGGAGCCCTGCGCGAGGAACGCCGGGTCGATGGCGCTGGTGTCCAGGACGTCCTTGTACTGGCCGAGGTCGGCGAGCGAGCCCTTGGACGCGTACTTGGTGACGGTGTCGACCTGGAAGACGTCGGGCGCGTCGCCCGCGGTGATCTGGGTGTTGAGCTTGTCGTAGTAGCCCGGGTAGGCGGACGGCTGGGCTTCGACCTTCACGTCGGGGTGGGCCTTCTCGAACAGCGCGATGGCGTCCTGGGTGGCCTTGGCCCGCTCCGGGTTGCCCCACCAGGTGATCCGCAGGGTGGTCTTGCCTCCGGACGAGGAGCCGCTGCCGCCGCCCGCGCAGGCACCGAGCGTGAGGGACAACGGGATCAGGGCGCCGGCGACGGCCACCTTGGCGAATCTGGCGGGCTTGGAGCGGGCATTCCTGGGTCGCCTCATTGCGCACCTCTCTCGTGAACGGTCACATCCAGTGGCAGCGACCATAGGGAGCCCACAGGAGCAGCGTCAATAGGGAATCCGCGATGTTTTCCGATCGATCCCGGGGGATCGAGGCGATCACTCCCACCGAGGCGCGCAGTGCGTTATCGTGACCGTTGCCATGAACCAGAAGGACTCGTCGATCACCATGCGGACCGTTGCCCAGCGGGCCGGCGTCTCGTACCAGACCGTCTCGCGCGTCATCAACGACGCCGCGGGGGTCGCTCCCGAGACCCGGACCCGGGTGCTCGCCGCCATGCGCGAACTCGGTTACCGGCCGAGCCTCGCGGCCCGCTCGCTGGCCAGGAACCGCAGCGAGATCGTCGGCCTGGTGCTGCCCAGTTCGGTGGAGGCGGGCTTCGCCAGCGCGCATCTGCTGCAGGTGGTCGGCGGGGTGGACCGCGGGGTGAGCGACAACGACTACACCACGCTGCTGTCCAGCCCCAAGGAGTCCGAGACCGAGCTGTCCGCGTTCCGCCGGCTGATCCGGCAGCGCACGGTGGACGGCGTCCTGGTCGAGGCCAGCATGGGCGAGGAGGGCGTGAAACTGCTGGTCGAGGCCGGGTACCCGGTGACGGTCATCGGCCACACGGCGCTCGACGTGCCGTCGGTCTGCCCCGACGACGAGTCCGGCGCCTACGTCGCCATGCAGCACCTGCTGGCCCTCGGCCACCGGCGGATCGCGATCGTCACCAGCGGCGAGGGCCAGGGGCTGGCGGTGCGGGCCCGGATGGCCGGGTGCGAAAGGGCGCTGGCCGACGCGGGTTTGACCCTCGACCAGGGTTTGGTGGCGACCGGGAACTGGTCGATAGCGTCCGGCCGGGCCGCGGCGGAAGGGCTGCTGGACCGTGAGCAGCCGCCCACGGCGTACTTCTGCTTCAACGACAGCATGGCCATCGGCGTGCTCCAGCTGCTGCGCGAGCGCGGCATCGACGTGCCCCGCGAGGTCTCGGTCGCCGGATTCGACGACACCCCGCCGGCGCCGCTGCTCACCCCACCCCTGACCAGCGTCCGGGTGTTCAGCGCCGAACAGGGCGAGCGCGCCGCCCGCACCCTGATCGGCATCCTGCGCGGCATGACGCGCCCCGGCGCTCCCGTGGTCCTGCCCAGCCAGCTCGTGGTCCGCGGCTCCACCGCCCCCGCCCACCCCCGCTGACCGTGACCGGTCACGCCCCCACCCCCGACTCCCCCACCGCCCGACGGTGGTGACGGACAGCCGTCGGGAACCAAGGGCCCCCGCGGTACGGCACCCGGCCCCGTACTGCCCTCGGCCACGAGGCGGTTGCCGCCCCGGCGTCGATCGTGCACGCTTGCGGCCGTGACGACGAGCCCCGGGCCTGGACCATCCGATCAGGGTCGGGTGCCTGCCCGTGCGCGGCCCGTGGCACTGGTCACCGGGGTGGGACGCAGCGTCGGCATCGGCGCGGGCATCGCCCGCCAACTGGCGGCCTCGGGTTGGGACATCGGGTTCAGCTACTGGACCCCCTATGACGAGCGCATGGCCTGGGGCAGCGAGCCCGGGGCCGCCGCGGCGATCAGCGACGCCCTCGCCGGATGCGGTGCCACCACCGTGGCCGTCGAGGCGGACCTCGGCGATCCGGGGGCTCCGGCCCGGATCTTCGACGCGGTCGAACGCGGGCTGGGCGGCGTCACCGCCCTGGTGATGTGCCACTGCGAGTCGGTCGACTCCGGCCTGCTCGACACCACTGTCGACAGCTTCGACCGCCACTTCGCGGTCAATGCCCGCGCCACCTGGCTGCTGATCCGCGAGTTCGGCCTGCGCTTCACGGCCGCCCAGGGCAGCGGCCGCGTCATCGCCCTGACCAGCGACCACACGGTGGGCAACCTCCCGTACGGCGCGAGCAAGGGCGCCCTGGACCGCATCACCCTGGCCGCCGCGCGCGAACTCGCCCACCTCGGCATCACCGCGAACGTCATCAACCCGGGCCCGGTGGACACCGGTTGGATGACCGGCGAGGTGCGGGAGCACCTGCTCGACCGGACGCCGCTCGGCCGCCTCGGCACCCCGCAGGACACGGCCCACCTCGTGGACTTCCTCTGCTCACCGCAGGGACAGTGGGTCAACGGCCAACTCCTGCTGAGCAACGGCGGATTCGCCTAGAGGTAGGGACCTTCGCCACCGCCCGGCACGCTGCGGCCGGTCCAGGCGAGGATCGCCCGATCCGGTGATCCGCGGTGCGGCGCGAGCAGCCGTGACGGTACGCCTGGCTACGCTCCAGCGCTGTGGGACAGACCCGGGCGCGGAACGCCGCGGCAGCACGGCCTCCGGCGACGACGGTGCGCCACGGATGACGCGTACCCGGCTGTACCGGCACGGCACCCTGGAACGCGAGAACTTCCCCGTCCAGGACATCTCGGAGTACGTCGTCGACCCGGACGCCACGGTGTGGCTGGACGTACACGACCCCGCCTCCTCGGACTTCGACATGATCACCGAGGAGTTCGGGCTGCACGCCCTGGCGGTGGAGGACGCGACCTACGAGCATCAGCGCCCCAAACTCGACACCTACCGCACCCATCTGTTCCTGAGCGCCTACGCGGTGGCCATCGAGCCGGCGACCGGTGCCGTCCAGACCACTGAGGTGTCCGCGTTCATCACCGCCAACGCGCTGATCACCGTCCACAAAGGCGGGCACTTCCCGATGGAGCCCGTCGTGGAACGCTGGGACGACTCCTCCGAACTGGCCAAGTACGGAGTGGGGTTCCTCGTGCACGGCCTCATCGACTACCTGGTCGACGGCCACTTCGCCGCCGTCCAGGACCTCGACGACCGGATCGAGCAACTGGAGGACCTCCTCTTCGAGGACAGCCCCGCCGACATCCGCGCCGTACAGCACCGCTCCTTCGAACTGCGCAAGAGCCTGGTGCGGCTGCGCCGCGTCGTCCTGCCCATGCGCGAGGTCGTCAACGCGCTGCTGCGCCGCGATCTGCACGTCGTCAGCGAGCCGATGCGGCCGTACTTCCAGGACGTCTACGACCACGTGCTGCGCGCCACCGAGTGGACCGAGTCGCTGCGCGACCTGATCACCACCGTCATGGAGACCAACCTGACGGTCCAGGGCAACCGCATGAACCTGATCATGAAGAAGGTCACCAGCTGGGCGGCGATCATCGCCGTCCCCACCGCCGTCACCGGCTTCTACGGCCAGAACGTCCCCTACCCCGGCTTCAGCACCCACGCCGGATTCTGGACGTCGACGGGCGTGATGGTCGGCTGCTCCGTCGTGCTCTACGTGGCGTTCAAGCTCCGCGACTGGATCTGACTCCCCAGCAAGCATCACCATCTTGACAGGTGACGCATCCGCATGGAAATCTTTCGTCACCGGTTAGACCAGTTACTTCTTGTTGAGGAATCCCCATGGCAGTCGTCCGCTTCCACCTCGTCTCCAAGCTCAGCCCCGAGGGCGTGCTGGAGGTCCTGACCGACTTCGGGCCTTCGCGCCCCCAGTCCTGGCCCACGATCGACGCCGAGCACTTCGAGGTGCACGGCCGCGGCGCCACCTGGGCGGAGGTGACCGAGGGGACCTCGGCGGCATGGGAGCGCACGCGGTACGAGTGGCAGCCGGGCGGGGACACGGTCACCATCACCACGCTGGACTCCAAGCTGTTCGGCGCGGGCGGCGGCTGGATATTCCGGATGACGCCCGAGGGCGACGGCACCCGCGTCGACGTCGAACTGACCCGACAGCCGAGCACCCTCAAGGGCAAGATGCTGGCCGCACTGCTGCCGGTCGCCGCCCCCGCCTCCCTGCGCAAGTCCTTCGCGGTGCCGCTCCAGGC
>Ga0123353_10010488_pt1 | contig 12919 bp, 13 predicted proteins | sample TergutLab28metaG_3_FD_92763 | JGI IMG/M metagenome (GOLD analysis project Ga0123353, IMG submission 92763) | Labiotermes labralis P3 segment gut microbial communities from Petit-Saut dam, French Guiana - Lab288 P3 | ecosystem: Host-associated > Arthropoda: Insects > Digestive system > Gut ...
ATTTTCAATTTTGGGAACAGGTCGAAGTCCGGGGGACTCATGTTGGGGCTGTAGGGCGGATGGGGTAGCACCTCCCAGCTGTATCTGTCCAACAATTCACGGACATCCTTACCAAGGTGGGGCCGAGTGTTGTTCCTCACTGAGGTCATGCGGAACCCACCGGGTGGCAGTTCGACATTTGTGCAAGCATTCAGTCAAAATGCGGTAGGCAGATGCTCACGAAATTCCAGCACAATGTGCAATTTCTTCACATGTTATTCTGCAGTCTTCCTCCAGGATTTGGAGCACACATTCCACACTTTGGTCATCAGTCGACGTTCGGGGTCATCCTGACTTCGGGTCATTCTCTATGCTCAATCTTCCCTCACAAAAGCGTTGAGCCCAGTGTCAAATTGTGCTTTGGTCAACAGTTTCCACACCACACACTTCCATCAGCAAACTGTGGATCTCTGTTGGAGTTTTCCCGCGTAATGTTTCAGATTTGATGTACGTGCACTGATCGTCTTTAGTCACGGTACCTAAGACACGAACAGCCACCATTTCAATGCTCTGTCATTTCCAAGTGCACACATCTACGGAGACAAACTTCACTGCACTAGCTGCCTGAAATTCTCCAGTACAACTGCTGAAATGGCAGGAAAGATAGCATCATTACTTATGCAGTGTTGCCAACGTGTGCATTCCTTTTGTGATCACATTTGTAGTCACTGTTACGTCAGCCCCAGCATTATGATTTTCCTGTTGAGATCATTTCTTGGGGCCCCACAACATTTTCTTTTTAGCATGTATGTGACCAGAGGATGATATTTCACTACAGTGTACTACATGTGCCATATATTTGTTCCTGGTACTGATTTAATAGAAAGCAGGCTCCAGTGTCTGTATTTACCCTACTCCTGCCTGGAATTACGCTCTGGTCATTAAGCCTATAGCTGATCACTTTACTGATTGTATCATCAAGCTGTGGGTTAAATTCGAGATGCTGTTCTCTGTCACAATGCCCTTCTGTCTCCCTACTCCCTCTTCCTCCACTTATGACCCAACCTCCTTCCTACAACACATGTACATTTAAATGTGCAAAGTTGTAACATCTCCAAATATCTTCATACATGTTTAGATAATCAGGCATATTAATTTGCGGTTATGAAAACCATGGTAACATTTAAACATGTTCCCAATATTTTGACATTAAAAAGTTGTACAAGTGTGATAGACATTGGTTAACTTAAAAGGAAATTTGAAGATTTTTTAAAATGTATTTTGATTCTACTGATAATTGGTGATTGGCTAGTCTGACACCACTTGATGAAGATCCAGTAGTAGGATTGAAACACATATTGGAACCAAACTGAAACATCATTATGCAACTTGTTACACAAATGCAGTACGTACTACTAATACACTAATTATCACATTATTATTCTGCTGTGAAGTGTGTTATATTTAGACCTAATTTTTTGTTTTTCAGAAAACTGGAATACATGGACTGGAAGAAGTGATGTTACAGCGAGTCAGCAAAGTGAACATGAACCACACTGTGAAGATCCTGATTTCAATGTCAGTAGAACAAAATTTGCATGAATTATATATTTTGCAAAAGTGGTTTTCACAAAAGTAAAACAGCAGCAGATGATGATGATGAAGATGATGATGACAGACACATAGACACAGATAGATAAGATAAGATATACAGACAGACACAGATGGATGGATGGGGGGTGGGTGGGTGGATGGATTGGATGGATAAGATAAGAAGATAGATATATCAGATGAGATGGATAGATTATGTAGGAAGGAAGGGAGGGAGGGAGGATAAGATAAGATAGAAGGTAGATAAGATAATATTAGAAGCTATATAAGATAAATAGATAAGGTAAAATAGGTAGATGGGGCTATAAATGTATGTGATATTATTTTTGCCAGGAATGCCTTGTTAAGTTTTGAACTTGATTTATGTTTGATGTGTTGACAGCCATATATAACGGCTGGGGGGGGGGGGGTGAGTTGATTGAGAAGTACATAAGTGAACATAATTTTTCTTTTATTAAACCAACTAATGGAACACATCAGATATGTGCAAATAGTCATGAAACTACTCAAACACATTTCGGTGAAATTATACCATCATCAGTGGGTACAATGTGTCAATGTTAAAACCAACTGCAAATGGTATTTGTTGTTTCGTAACCTGCAGTAGTAGACTGGCACACAGTACTCCTTGATGATGTTGTACTTTTACCTTGGAATGGTGTATTGAGTATTTGTATGTATTGGATGTGGTATGTTCGCTGGTATAATAAAAGAAAAATTAATAAAAAATGCAGAGAATGTACAACTTAAAAAAATTGATCCAGAGTTCAGGTATTTTATGAACTTTCAGAAACACATAGTTTGCAGGGAAAAGTAAACCTGTAATGAAAGTGGATCTGTGTGTGATAAAAGCGTATGTAATTTTTTTTTCAGATGGATTGTGACTATGATCCTGCCAACCAGTTACAAAGTGAATTAATCCAGGCATCCAGGGGAAAGAAGAAAGGCAAAAAAGGGAGCATGTTTGCACAGGTCATTGCCACAAAGAAGCCAGTATTTGATCTAAGAATTCACCAGTCATTTGACCAATATACTGATGAATATTACAAACTTGATTTTGAAGATATTATTGGTGATCTACCTTGTCGATTTAAATACAGGAATGTCATAGCAAACGGTTTTGGACTCTCAATTGATGAGGTATGAACCAGTGAATTGAACCGTTCAGTGATATGACACACTAGGATGTTGGTAATTTGAGAGTGATAGTTGCTTCCATTCCAGATTTTGAAAGCTGATGACAGGGAGCTGAATCGGTGGTGTTCACTTAAGAAAGCCGTTCAACACCGACCTGAACATGTTGAGAAATATGACATTCTTGCATATAATAGGAAATCGAAAAATGAGAATTTGAAGAAGAAAATTTTCCACAGTTTTTATTCTGAGTAAGTATGTAGTATCATGACACTATTTAAAAATGCCTTCAAACCTAGCCATACATTGAATTTTTCCACTCTAATATAGACCCCCAGTCTTTTTCAGTTATAAGTAGTAATTACTCTGCATGAAGGGACACCATTTTTTTGTTCATTTACATAATTACTGTGTATAACATTTCAACTTGGCTGTCTACATTTGTTTGAGAGCAAGAAGGCCTGATAATTGCCATGATCAGTTGCTGTAATTTTTCTACAAGCCTGGACTAACAACTCTATTCATTTGCCTACAGCTAAGTGTGTATGTTAACAATGTACACTTTATACTTGCTTACATGGTTCTGACTAAGAAATTGAATACACAGTGTTATATATATATATATATACATAATACACTGAAGTTGGTGTTCATCATGAAATATTAATTAACAGGGTTGCTTACCTAAAATACAGTGAATTTCTTATTTAGGGAACAGTTTATTATAAAAAATTTGCCATATTGACTGTACATGATATTGATTTGTCCAAACATTAAAAGGTTACAGAAAATGATTGGCTGATTGTCTGTGTTAAATGTGTATGAATATACTGTGGAAGCGTCTGTGCTTGTCCTGTAATGTAATGAGCTTGTACTCAAACATAAATTACTTTCAGGGATCCTTCAGAACAGCAAACTGAAAATGAAGAAACAAAGAGTAAACAGAAGAGGAAGCACAGGAAACAAATAAATAGTAGGAGGAGTGATAGTATTGAATCTCATGATGTCCTCAATGAAAGGAAAGCTGTGGTTGGTTACACCATCCAGTCCAATGAAACAGATGAAACTGAGAGTGTAAAGGGATCGTTACCATTTCCTAAAGCCAGTGATCAGTCTTCAGATACACAATTGGCAAAGAAGAAAAAGATAAAGAAAAAAAGGGCCAAATCAGAAGAAAGGATTAAATTTAGTCACAGTACATCTGTAGTGAGTCAGTCAGTTTCGGTAATGTCTGAGAAACATAATGTTAACAAAGTTTCTGGAAAGAAATTTCGGAAGGCTTCTAGGCAGAGTGATGTGTTTAATAATGAAGAAGATCAGGGAATTTCAGATGCTCGTCTAAGGGCATATGGAATAAACCCTAAGAAGTTTAAAAATAAATTAAAGTACGGAAACAGTCAAGCTATGCACAGCGGTGTCAGGCATTGAGTTTAGGAGTGCATATTTAAATTTCTTAAAACAATGAAAGTGTTCATGTACCTACAGTAAATTGTTTTAAACTTTTATTAGCATGATGAATATAACAGTGTGGTATATGTACAGTAAAGGGGGAAGCATCTACGGGCTGGATGGTCTGGGGATGGAATTCCGGTGGGGGCAAGATTTTCTGCACCTGTCCAGACTGGCAGTGGGGCCCACCCAGCCTTCCATACAATGGGTACTGCTTCTTTCCCGGTGGTAAAGCGGTTGGGGCATGTTGTTGACCACCCACCCCCATATAGCGCTGAGGTTAAAGAAAAAGTAGAGCTATACCTCTACTCCACTTCTGGGCCTTCGTGTCCTGTTATAGGGTGTATTTTACCTTTACCTTTAAGGGGGGAAGCATACGAATATACTGTAGCAAGTAATTTTGTCCAACCACACAACATACAAAATTCAAGGAATATATTAAATTTAAACTACAGTAACAAAATAGATATGTATTCAGTCGAACACAGCAGTGTTTTTTATTGCATTAGTGGCAACAAGTTTGTCATTTCGACCATCTTCAGGCCAGCGCTACACATTTAGTTTGAGACAGTAAGATACATTCATGGAATTAGTACTCTGACCATGCATCATGTTTCATAAGAAAATTGGTGGAATTTTACTAAGGACATTCAAAGGGAAGAGCAATAAATTTAATTTGGAACAGATAAAATCATTAAGAAAACTGGATCTACTTGGCAGTTGAATCACTATGTGCAGTTCAGTGTTTACAAGTATTAATATTTGCTACAACCTGTAAGGTATTTTGGAAGTTAATGATGGTTATAAAACAAGCATAGGCTGAGGAGTGTGATACCTTTATTCTTCAAAAACGTGGATGTGCCTTGAGAATTTTGGACAGGAAGAGGTATGTGGCAAAATGTTACACTGTATGTAAGAGTGCTGAGTATGTCTTAGATAAAAATTTTAAGTATAAAAAATTGTACGCACTGAAGCCGACATGTTTTCTTATTCCAGACTATGTCTGTGTTGACAAAGTGTGCTCCTTTTCTTTTACTTTATATGAAGATCATGTGTATTTTATTTCCATCTGAATCTGGCAGTAATTTGCATACAGATTATAGGGAAAATATATGTTAAAAGATCATCCACAAACAGGTAAATGTTACTGGTTAGTTTATGTTTTTGACCTGTGCCTTACAGCAATTGTAAAAGAATGCAACAATGAAATCCTTTTATTATACAGTCACAATAAAGACCAAACTGTCCCAAAGCTACATGGAAACATGTCACAAAAATTGCTTAAAAAGATGACTGCATGGCTTCACAAACCCTACTTTATGGAACATACCATTCTAAGTGATATTGCGTGTCTCTTTAGAATCGTAAACCACTGAAGAGATGTTTCAAAATACACTTCTGATATGCCAGAATCCCAATTGGCCATAGCAGCACTGTCTAATGAGGTTTGTTATAGAGGAGCAGTGATAATCTAATCTGCTCTAAAATGAATTACAGCAGTTGAGGACAAATGGTATTTGGGAGACAATCTGCAAGACACAGCCCTGAATGTGAGGAAATCCAAAATGCTGTTCAGTTAAATTGAAGCAGGTCCAAGGATAGATTTTACTATTTTCAGTGATACGAATTACCTAACTGATAGTGACAGAAAAAAGGAATTAGATGCTATGTTAATTTTCAATGATCTATCTGGCACAGTATACTTCCCAACTAGGATTCATAATTAGTCAAGGTCTGCAATTGATAATATATTTATTGATGTTTCTAAATTTGAAAATCATACTATATGTCCTCTGTTTATTGGGCTGTCACACCATGATGCTCAGCTTATAATACATGACATTCATTTGCAGAGAAAAATTGTCAAATTCCCACTACAAGAAAAATCAACAAACATACTATGAACAAATTTATGATTAAATTAAGTTTTGAAATTTGGGATAGTGTTTTTGATAGCAATGATGTAGATTCAATGCCTATTTTCATAATACATATTTTAATGTTTTCTAATAAAAAATTAAATGAAATAAAAAATAATGCTTGGGTAACACCAGGTATAAAAACTTTATTCCACCACAAGAGATGTCTTTGCTTCATTACTACTATAGTAATGACCCTAAATTAAAAAATTATGAATTATAATAAAAAATTATTCAACATTTATTTTTGAATTAGGAATACCTTATGCATAGAACTTGTATTACCCCAAAATATTATTCCATAGTTAACTAAAGAGTTGACTCCATTTGATGACCTAAAAATTTTATGGCATTTATTTCAACAAGCAAATGTTCAGTAAAGGCTATATGTAGTGGGGAATATGAAAAATTTGCAGGAGTAAATTTTACTGGTTTAGTCTTTTCCATATTTAATACTAGTTGTTGGGCCTGAAAACATTTGAGGGTGTTGTACAAAACTTCACTGATATTTCTATCAGGTTCTTCATAGCAATTATTGGAAATTAGAATACTTGTGTCATTGACATATATATCACTTTGGAGCTATTATCAGTTGAACTTGGTGAATCATTATGTAAATGTTAAACAGGAGTAGACCCTATACAGATCCCCCTGGAACACTACATTTTACAGTTTTCCAAGTTGAAGAATAATTGCATGTGCTTGAAAATTTTAATTCCACCCTTTGTTTCCTCTTGCACAAGTATGACTTGAACCAATCTGAGAGTATGCTTTTGACTCCATTAAGATTGTAATTTTTTTTAACAAGAGTTCATGATTTATGCAAATGCTTCTATAAGGTCACACAAAACACCTGCAACTATTTTTGTTCCAAGCGTTTAAAATAATTTCAGTAATCCTATGTGTAGCATTATCGGTTGACAATTTCCTTCTCAAGCAAGTACGGTCTGTGAGAGCATCTGTGGTGGGAGCGTTTAAGTAATCGGAGCTAGCTCTTCGTGCTATGCAACGTGCTCGGGCAGGTCACGGAGATCAGCGGTCTTGCGATTTCAGTATGAGTGAAACTAGACTTGGAGGATGATTGTTGGATTTGACTACGTGCAGTCTGGCAGAAATTTATCGACGTTTCAGAGGAATCAAACGTCTCCAACATTAAAAATGAGCTGCAGACACTGTTCCGTTAACATAGGCAAATATGGAACTAAAATGCATGGTTTTACAGCCTCGAAGACCGTATTCTGCATAGCAACAGCCGTGAAAACGTCAGCTTTTAGTATGTGACATTTATGATGGGCAGACTGACATTGAGAGAGGTTTATTTTTCAGTACTTCGGTTTTTCCCAGTCAATATACCGCCAGTATTTCACATTCACTCATCCATCAGCGATGACGTTAAATAACACAAAATTTGTGTGACATAAATGTTTCAATGAGTGCCAATGAAAACTATAATAGATTTATTTTGTGAATGTTGCAGTGCCTGCGACGTAACTCGGGTTAGTCTGTTTACTGGAAAGTTCCTTATTTATGTGATTTCATCGGCCCTGGCTACTGTAGCTCACGTATGGCGACAGGTAATTTTTTTTTGCATCTGTTCCCAACACCGAAAACCGGTACGCGGACCCCGGCCGTGTAGGTTTCATGGATTATGTCGGTGCAGACTGTCGATTGCTGACGTATGGAACACACTCACAGTGCGATCGTCTATTCATGGAACATGGCGGCTTGCATTAAACCAAGCGATGTAAAGAAGCTAGAATACTCTATACACAAATGTTCCAGCTATTCGTCCACCTATGTACCTGAGTGAGTGAATATGTAAACTATTGCTGTTTTCTGTCAGTGTACTAATGTATATGTAATCATGTCAGTTTGGATAGCGGAAAGTCTTCCCGCTTTAACCTGTTCAGTATCACATCAATGCATGTTTCTGTTTCCACAAGAATATGTCTGTTATTTATTTAGTTACTGTCAAAGACACCTTAAGTTCTAATATAGTAGGAGTTTTTTTTAATGAGGGTAATGCGTTCTGATGTTTTCAGGAATATCCAGGAAGATAAGTCAAATGATCAGTCATCTCGGTGGTCTTCTGATACAAACAACCCACCACAGGTTTGAATACTGTTGATATAAAAATCAGAGTAATATATTTGCGAGAAAGTTTTTCATGTTTTCACATTGCCCTGAACTTCGAAGTAATTATTGTTTGTTAGGTATTCGTTAATGTTGTAATTGTGCTTGCTTTGCTTCCCATTTCTGCAAGGTAAAAAAAAAAAAACTGAATTCAGTGGAGGACTGAAACTTAACAAGTTCTTTATAATCATGACTGATCTTTTCGAAATTCAGGTAGTTGTAAGAAATGAAGGAATGGAGTAGCATATGGAAGTATCCATATTAGAAGTGTCCCATCTGGAGACTGAGATATTGGTATTGACATGCTGTCTCTTACACCTAGGCCATTGGGTTCCCCTTCTTGCTCATCTGTGTTATTTTGTTTTCCTTCTCTGCTGTAATAGTGCCACATGCACAAACAGTTTTATGAATAGTGTCATATGTAGGGCCTACATGATTTTGCATTGAATTTAATACATTTCTATGTACTGCAGAAATGTTGAATTTATGCCGTCGTGTAAGAACTAAATCACGATGTCTGTTTGTGGAGTGCAATTTCTATCGGTGTCTTGCAAAGGTGAATAAAATTTATTACCATGGATCTAGTATATGTGGTGTAATGCTGTAAAATGATGTAATGCCTCAGGCATTGTCTGCACCAGTTGTTTAAATATGCTGGAATCCTTGTGGTTAGGTGGAACATACAGAGCCTGTTCTCAATGCGATGCTTTCCATTCTTCAGACAACCAATTTTATTCAAATGGGATCTTGATAAGTGAAACATGATGCTGTAAACATTGTACTCATGGTACTAGAAATCCACAGAGGGCCAGTAATATGTCTTGATTGTTCTAGTTGTGCTGCAACCTTCAGTTCGGATTTTATTGAACTGAAGAGTGCAGCAGAAACTGTAAAATTTCAATACAAAGATCATGTGGAGTAAATATTTACTGTTTTAATTGTGTGTGTTTATAAAATACTGATACTCAGTAAGACTTTATTGATGAAAGAATGCGGTTAACAGAGCACTTGTTATGCTGTGCAACTCTGTTGGTTGCACAGCATAATAAGTGGTGTGTTGCACACAAAATTCAATTACTCTTATACTGAGGTTTGGAACTTGTGTGTTTGGAATATTATCTGCTTTGAAACAGTAATTTGCAGACTGTTACTCAAATGTGTAGGTTTATGTGTGAGTCTGGACATGTGTTTTTGTTGTGTATACTTGGCAAGTTATTGAAAATTACCTTACAGGTGTGTCTTACACAGTCATGGACAGTATTATCTTTGACTGTGTCACATGTGACAGATGGTTATAAGTAATATGTTATGAATTGTTTGAGGTTAATATATATTATATTGGATTATATATAAGTCATATCTTCAAGTCATGATATGTAATTGTTCTTATTTTCAGTACCTAACATTAAAACTGCAAAAGCATTCCATAGTTTTCACAATCACATTTGGCAAATATGAGAAAACTCATGTATGCAATCTTAGGAAGTTCAAAGTATTTGGAGGTCTGCAAGATGACAATATGATTGAATTGTTGGAAAGGTAAGAGTTCTTTATGTGCAATTCAAAACTGACTTTTGCTGCTGACCAAAGAAGACATTTGCTATTAGTATAGCATTCTGATAACTTATGTAACCCATTCATGCTGCTTGAGAAGTTACATTTCAATTTCTTTGTTGAAGTCCAAAAGACTGAAATGAGGTTTGTGTTATGTAGTAAGGATTGTGTTTGCGTGAAGCCCTGAACTTCTCGATGACCTCTTGCCATGTTTTCAGAGCAGTTTGAACATGCTAGTAGTTCTTACATTAATAATGGTGTAATGGAAACAAACACCTTATGTATTTCTAATCACTCCACTGCTTACAACATGACATATTTTGAACGCAGTGTGTGATCTTTCTTGTGTATGAAGGCATTTTAGAATTATGTTTAAGAAACAAATGGAGATGGGAGTTTTAAGGACAATGTTTATAAAAAGTGAAAATAATAGGGGATAGTCACCTTAAAGGTTCAGCGACTAGAATAAATCAGTACTTAAACACAAAATTTGGGATATGTAGCCTTATTAAACCAGGTGCAAGTGCCAACAAACTAGTGTTTTCTCAAGAAAAGGAACTGAAGTGTCTTGGAAAAAATGATGTTATTGTCATTAATGGTGGAACCAATGATACAGACAAGCCTAGTTGTAAGGAAAATGAAATTGTAGTATTGATGATTTATTTTATACAGAAATATAACAATACTAATATAATAATTGTAAATATACCCCACAGATATGACTTGGCAAATGCAGCCAAGACAAATTTTTGCATTCAGGATTACAACTCCAAACTAAACAAGATTTTAAAGGCATTCAAACATGTCACACTAGTTGAAATGAGCACTAATAGGAGACATTTTACTAAACATGGTTTTCATATAAACAATTCTGGAAAAGAGTGGTTTGCTAAACTAATTGCTACCCAAATAGAGATGCTAATCCAATCCACAAAGAAATCTGAATTGGTAATCCCTCTAAATTGGAAGGTAGAGACAACAACTTTGAATATTACTCCAGACAATAAACATGAAAACAGCATGTTGTCAATTGGAATAGATCCCGTAGAAATTCTGATTCCTTCAACTCAGACTCGGAATAACCTAAACAACATGGTAAATGAGGAATCCATACGTAGGATTTCCAGTAGAAATAAAAAAGTTCCCATTACCATGACCAAAAATTTTTTATGGTAGCTTCAAATGCCTCCAGATCTAAGAAAATATCTACCACCCATTTAAGTAATAACGCACCAAATTACTTAGTAAGTTCTCAATTTTTAAGAATTCAAAGGCTGATGTAATATATTCCTTGGTTAATCATACAAATTGTAATAAGAATGATGATAATAACTGCTCATTTATTATTTACCATCAAAATATTCAAGGTCTAAAAGGAAAAACTAATGAGCTTATGCTCTAATTATTCTTGGAGTTGCCCCACCTGATCTGTTTATCTGAACACCATTTAAAATATAGTAAAATAGATCTTGCTCATATTCCTTCCTGTGAATTAGGTGCTAAATATTGCAGAACTACATTAAAGTGTTGAGGGGTTTGTATCTACATGCATAAAAACATTAAATTTTCAAATATCATTTTACAAAAATACTGTAATGAACAGGACTTGGAAATTGCTGCTGTCAAATTAAAATTTCCCAAGAAAAATGTAATTGCATTTTGTGTATATCGGGCTCCTATAGGAGACCTTGATTATTTTCTAAAACAACTAGATATCATACTCAATTCCTTACACAATCCTAAAACGGAATTTATATTATGTGGTGATTTAAATAACAATTATATAGGAACTAACAACAAAAAGACTCAATTAAATAATTTGCTAAGCACATACAACTTAACAGGCATAGTACATTTTCCTACAAGAATTACCAATACCTCCATTTCCTCAATAGACAACATTTTTGTTGACAGTAGAAATAACTACACCATAAAGCCATACATAAATGGTCTCTCTGACCATGATGCTCATCTCTTAAAGTTAAATAATTTAGCTCAACCAATTGGCATTATTAAACCTATTTACACCAGAAGTATCAATAAACATGCCATTGCAGAATTTCAGTCTTTACTTAGCTGGGAGCAGTGGGACAATGTATTTGGGGTTAACAATGTTAATATTGTGTTTAATTATTTTCGAAATACTTAAGTTGTTATTACGCTAGTTTTGTAAAAAAAAAAAGTATCTACAAATGTCTAAATTCAGTTATGTAATGAATGGATAACCAAAGGTATTAAAGTTTCCTACAAAAAGAAAAAAACTCTTTGTACTATGTAGAATCACCAATAATTATAACCTCAAATTGTATTATAAAAAATAATGTTCATTATTAACAAATGTAATACGTAATGCCGAAAAATCACACTACAGCGTTATTCTTAAATCTAAAAATAAGATGAAAAGTACCAGAAAAATTATCGATAATGAAAAAGGGACAACTCAGCATAACACGTCTGTTCCATTGGTTGTAATGAATGAAAAAATAATAACGAATCAAAAAAAAAATTGCTAATCTTTTTATATGATATATAAGTATCTATATAGTAATATAATGTATGCAATTGGTTGTAACCAATTGCATACATTATATTACTATATAGATGTTGTGTACTGACAGTATATAATATACAATTGTTATTACACAATGGGATGGCATCTGTCAAATAATCTTTTTAATAATTATTTTCTATCAGTGGCAGACCCCATTAATGTTGAAAACAATAAGGCTAAAAATTCCAGCATGATAAACCCAATTAATTGTTTATTTAAATATTATAGTAAAACCATTGCTACTTTAAATTGGTAGTTTACCTCAACCTATGAAATTGGAAAAATCATTTAATCACTAAAGTCTAAAAATACGTCCGGGTATGACAAAATTTCAAACCGTATCATAAAATTAAGTCCACCATTTAGTATTTCTCCCTTGACTCACATCTGTAATGCAGCACTTAGTTCTGGTGTTTTTCCTGACAGACTAAAGTATGACATAGTTGAGCCCATCTTTGAAAAAGGCAGTAAACAGGACATCTCAAACTGTAGACCGATATCTTTATTAACTTCCATTTCTAAAGTCTTTGAAAAACTTATGTATAATAGGTTTTATACTCACATTGAAACAAATAGTATCCTTGTACAA
>Ga0123353_10010491_pt1 | contig 12918 bp, 9 predicted proteins | sample TergutLab28metaG_3_FD_92763 | JGI IMG/M metagenome (GOLD analysis project Ga0123353, IMG submission 92763) | Labiotermes labralis P3 segment gut microbial communities from Petit-Saut dam, French Guiana - Lab288 P3 | ecosystem: Host-associated > Arthropoda: Insects > Digestive system > Gut ...
GATGGCAGCATGTCGTGTCGTGTGTGAGATGTTTTCGGATATAAATGTTACTGTTGCTGGTCCTCCTTGTGCCTTTCAGTGACTTAGAAATTTGTGCATATGTTGGTAAATAAAAAGCAAAGTGGTTATTTATGTATTTTGGATTTCACTGATAAGACTTTCCTCTCCAGCTGCTCATGGAGCGAAGAACTGAACATGATTTAGGACAATGGAAATGAAAACTGTACGCAAGTTTTGTGTCTTCACTTTTTCAGTTTACCACCTTTAAGGAACCATACGATGGTAAATACACAAACACAAACGAATGCAAGAACAATTGTGATTGTATTAACTTACAGGGCGTTGCGGCACCGACGCACTGTCCGCTGAACCACGTGGTCTGATTTGTCATATGGCAGGTACTGTCTCCATCTTCACTGCTGTGGGTTCGTCAGGAGACTGATGTGTTAGGTCGATCCAAGCAGTGCTTGCGACAAAGACGATTACGTTGATGTTGATGTCGTAAGAGTAATTTCCAGCAAATGGGCTCCCCGCTAGGTTACTAGAACACTCGCAGAAGTCCCCGCCCAACTCCCGTTATCAACCGGCCATAAATGGGTACTAACTAAACATGGTGGTGCATTATTAATTACATTGTTATAGGGCACTGTATCTTACCTCATCGTACGTTCTGCACAAGTTTCAACCAACAGATATAGGGCCAATGCATTTCTTATTTTTGGTTTATTTAACGACGCTTTCATCAGCTGATAAAAGGGTTTATAGAGCAAAGAATGGTAGAAATATGAGTGGCGAAATTAAGTTTACAGTTTTGTGAAAGGAGCGGTCTTGGCCTAGTATGAGGTACCTTCTCAAAATTTCATTGCAGGGACTGAGGGGAACCACGAAGAACCAGGAAGGGTAAGCTGCGTTCCGGTCGTGATTAAAACCAGGTACTCCCCCAATACAAGTGAGAAGACTAACTACTTGAGCCACCTTGTTCGGTACGTACACAGCTCTATCTCCAGCCACACCTCGGTCTCTTTGTACAAATATTCGTCAACGAATGCATATTATTTTACCAGTGCTTTTCTTAAATGTATTACTTGCATGAAAGTGTTTCAGATGGAATTGTAGATCTTAATTATTTCTTTACGTCTTTCATAATAATAACGTGATGTATGCAGGACTGCGTTTCAGTGCCTGCCCTTAAACTCTCCGTGTATAATTTGTCTCACCTTTGGGATTCCAGGGTCGATTCCCAGCGATTTATTTTGCAGTGCCTACTGTGGTACTGTATTTGCCTTCTATGTGTGTAGCCTACGCATTGTAGCCATTCGTTTGATACTCATAAAATTAAATAATATTTTACTTCTTCTCTGATATGTATCTTGTGTCACGCATTTATGTTATACGACATTTTTTTCACCAATAAATATGTTTTCTGGTTTTATGTAAATTATAATTTACTTACACGGATTGCACTAAATTTAACTTATTGTATTAAATTGTTCATTGACGACACCAACAAGTACATCTTTGATATGCACACCGCTGCTACATGTTTCGGCGTCACTTACGACGTCATCATCTCTGCACCAAGATTTACAACTTACTAAATACAATACATTTAAAAAGTAATTCATATTATATTACAGTACTCCTGCAGCTAATATAAAGCACGTGGATTTAAAAAACAGTGATTGAAATAGTATTTTAAAAGTATAATGTATTGAAACATTGAAACAGTAATATTTAGTACGCCGTTTTCACTAAGTATGGTTAAAAAGTTTTATGTCGCTATGTTGTAGTTTTTCTTCGCCTACATACATGTATTTTATCTTCGATCCCTTATGGACCTTGTCCCTGTATGATTTGTAACGAATTCCGTGTGAAGGGTGTCATGAATGAAGAATTTAATTCAGTCAAAATACACGGAATAAATAATATCAATATCATCTGATTGTGTTTGGTGTAATTCTTAATACCTAATTTACACCAAACCCGTTCAGTAATTTGAGGGCTGAAACATGTGGACTGAGACACATCGCTCACAATTAGTAGCACAACAAATTTAATTAACTCACTAATTCTGTGTGTCCTTTTTGAGACAGGGTCATTGACTTAGACAAAAAGCTCCCTGACTTTTATGGAAATTGAGTCTTCGTTGCCATGTTCACCAAGGTTGGCCACTGGATCCTAACCTGAGCCATATTAGTCTAATCAATCCCCTTACAACATTTTTGTTTAAAATCCGTCCTAGTATTCAGTTAGATCCCCCATTCGGTGTATCCGGGATAGCGCAGTCGGTATAGCGACTCGCTACGGGCTGGACGGTCCGGGGACCAAATCCCGGTGGGGGTGAGTTTTTCAGCAGCTGTTCAGACCGACCCTGGGGCCCCACCCAGCCTCCTATGTAACGGATACCGAGTCTTTCTGGGGGGTAACTCGGCCGGATCGTGGCGTTAACCACCCACCTCCATCTAGCGCCAAGGTTAGAGCAAGAGTATAGCCATGCCTCTTCTCCCCCTCTGAGCCTTCGTAGCCTGTTCTAGGGTGAACTTTACCTTTACTTTTACCCACAGTCGGTACCTTCCCTTCGTGTTAACCGCCTAAAATTTTTATGCATTTCACATTTTCTACGCCTGTGTCATCGTCGCCCTAATGTTTTATTCTGAAACGTAATTCCTTCAAACTATTATCCAACTGTGTTTATTTACGCGCGTAGTGGAAAGGACACAAAATAATGAAAAGGTGATTTGATATTCCAAACTGCTGCTGCTGTTGTTGTTGTTGTGTTACAGTCGGAATGAAGGTTTTCTTGCGCCGCTCCCTTTGGAACCGTCAATTATGAAAAATGAATGCGTTTCACTTTTTTAAATTCCTTTCCGCAAGGAGACACACAGGCACGTGAGCCAAGCATATTATACAGAGCCGTCTGCTCGTTGTCACTGATATTACACACAGGGCTGTAAACTGACGAACTCTCTGGAGCTGAGCTAGGCAAGTTAGTAGTCGCTCAATACCCAATAAATTCGCCGTATTTTGAGGCACTATAAGATCCGTTAGCCTGTATACATGAGGCTGCTTTTGATCCCTGTCTTGAGGCAGATAAAACTAGCCCACATTCGCCCACCCTATTTCCTTAAATGCCGAAGGATTTTGTGATTTGACATAGTGTCTCAGGGAAAATATGGGGTTAATACTTCGAAATATGCCACAAACGTTATGTCTCATTAATAATATTTATGTCACTCGAAGCTCATTAAAATTTTCTTATTAGATTTAAAGTTTCTGTATGTAAAATCTTACTTTAATGAATCAATGAAAAGGCAAGTTTTGTTGGACCAGTCCCGGTAACAGGAGAGCAGGATTTACAGAAAAATATCGGAAATTGGTTTAATTTTCCTCTTCAGGTGCAGTGGACATGAAGAAATTGTTACTCTCTAGGGCTCCTAGGCGGAACCTGAATGAGTATCTTGTGCACGGACTGTGCTGTCTCCTGTTCTTTGTTACAGAATCTCTAAAAAAAAAAACCTGTACTTTTATATGTAAAACGTACAGCTATCCCATTACACGTCTCGACAGTCCCTTAGGGCTCCAAGAGGTTGAGGCTACCAGAATTTCTAGACAGTCAGCACATGAAGGTGGTAAGGTTGTCAACCCTACGCACCTGCCGTCTTTACCTCCCCCCCCCCTTCCAGGAGATAACCTTGTGACTCATTTCTGTTAGAAGCTGAGTCGACCCAAGGCCATAAAGCGACCGGAAGGACTTTTATATGTACAAATTGTAAAATTATTTTTGACTTTGAATTAATTACAAACGAAAGCCCCCGTTCGCTTGTACGTACATGTATGCGCGATTACGTAGAGAGCGAGTTACGAAGAATGTAAAGTAATAGAAAATTTGTTATTAACGCCGTACTAGTGCGGCAACGTTTCTAGCATCCGTGTAATGCCTCAATGCCCACTTGCAGGCGTTGCAATAGAATTGGTTCAAATGGCTGTAGACTGTGAATGAGAAACCTGGAATGCATGTATTTCGTCTGACATTCCACTTGCACGACGTAACAGTACGATTAAACAATCCTGTCTTCAGTTCAACACGTGTCTCCGCTAAGAGAAAACATGAACACTGAACGTGAAGTAACTGTCTCTGTTGTTTTTATTTCCGTATACACCTTGGAAGAATATTATGGCTCATTAGAGGAAGCCGTTTGGTCATTATAAGCAGGCGCATGCTGGCAGGTACAGTACTTTGAAATGTAAGCCTCGACCGCAGTTTCTTCTTTTTCCAAATAATACTCAGGCATCCACGCTTATTGTGTTACATAGAGACGGGTTTTCAAATGCATGGCGTATATATTATGGAATTTGGGAGGAAGGTTCAGCACTAACCTAGCAGTTGCCTAAATTGGCTGATAAACATTGTATAAAGCACGAGGAGATTGCCGCTTTGCGCTGCTCTTCGATCGTATAACCTCCCAAATACGAATAAACTTCTTCACACAAACCTTAACCTTGCGTAACATTATAAACTGTTGCATATGTCACTGCAGATAAGTAACTTATCATTTTGTTATTTGCCTGTGTAAGACGGTAGCAATGAGTGAGATTAGAGCCACCTTCATGTACCGACAGTCTTGAAATCTGGGAGCCCTAATCTCCTGGAAAACCCATGGCATGTCCAGGCCTGTAGAGGGAATGCTTTGCCTCCGCCCTCCACAGTTGGAAGTGCAGAGCATTTGCACGTACATAGTCCTGCAGATCATACCGAAGATAGTGTGTGCCAAGATGAATTACATTAAATTTAGCAAACAAGTTTGAGCCAAAATTGCACAATTTTTAGCACACGAATTGGAATCGGAGATACAGCCGAAAAGATGCTTTGTTCTCCAAGTAAATTGCCTTTAATTACTGATTGATCGAAACCAAACGTACGTCACTTGTAGCGCATGAGTCGGAAATGCAAGCTGTAAGGTATCATTATTGAATATATTGTTGTGTTTTTGATTGAACGGCTTTTTAGTTTGTAGAGTATCAGAAAAATCCGCCCAATTGAAGCCGAAATACAGCCGAATGGGTACTTTGGTCTCCAGTAAAGTTCTCTTATTTATTGACAGATCACAACTAAACTTGCATTGTTCGTAGCGCATGTGTATGGCGCAGAGTATGGAATTTCATGAAAATTTCTCTTGTGCCAGCGGAGATTCAGATGGAAAGGTACTCTGTTTTCCAAGGAAAGTGCCCGTAATTATTAATCAATAGCAACCAAACTTACTAATGTTTTAACGGATGTGTGGAAAGTGCAAGGTATTAAGTTTCAGAAAAATGCCTCCAATAGAAGCCGAGATACAGCCGTACAGGTACTTTGTTCACGAAGTAAGGTACCTTTAGTTGTTAACCAATCGTAACTTAACTGAAACCATTCGTAGCACATACCAGTATAGTGTGAGGTATGGATTTTCAGGAAAATGCCTCCATTGGAGGTGGAGATACGGCCGGAAAGGGACTTTGTTCTCCAAGTCAAGTGCCCTTAATTATTGATAGTTCGCAACAGAACTTATATTGCGTGTTTCGCATGCAATGAATGTGCAACATATGGAGTTTGAAGAAACTCGGTCAAATGGAAATCGAGATACAGCCGAAGAGTTAGCTTGTTCTACAGAGCACTTACGTGTAGAAAGATTCACAACCAAACTTACACCGGATGTAGTAAATGCATGGAAAATTCAAGCTATGGGGTTACTGGAAAATCTGTCCAATTGAAGCCGAGATACACCCGAAAAGGCATTTTATTCCCCAAGTAACGAGTCCTTGTTTTTAGAGCAATCGTAATCAAACTCACTGGGTTGGTAGCACATGCCTGGAAAGTTCATGGTATGGGTTTTCAGGAAAATCCCTCCAACGGAAATGTAGCTACAAGTACAATCGATTCAATAGAAGTCCAGATACAGCCGATCAAGTGAACTCGTTTTGCAAATATAGAGCGATCGCATCCAAGTTTATGTCTTTTGCAGCGCATGCAAGGTAAGTGCAAGGTATGGATTTTCAAAAATATCCGTTGTGTAGAAGCCGTGATGCAGCCGAAAAGGTACTTTGCTCTCCGAGTAAAGTGCCGTTAATTATAGACCAATCGCAAGCAAACTTACTCTGTTTGTAGCGCCTGCGTGGAAATTACAAAATATGCTGTTTAAGGAAAATCCGTCCAAAGGAAGCCGTGATACAGCTGAAAAGGTACCTTGTTCTCCAAGTAAAATGCCATTAATTATTTGCCAATCGCGACGAAACTTATGATGATAGTCGTACAGGCATGGAAATTGCGAAGTGGGGAATTTAATGAAACTACCACTACGGAGTGCAGCTCTCATCTAAAGCGTCCTTAATTATTGACCGATCGCAAGCACACTTAACCCATTTGTCGAACTTGTCTGTAAATTTCGAAGTATGTAGTTTCAATAAAACCCCCAAAATGGAAGCGGAGATACAGTCGAGAAGGTACTTTGTTCTCCAAGTAAGGTGCACTTGATTATTAAGGCATCGCAACCAAACTTACGTTTTAACTCACGAGTGAAATGTGCGAGGTGTGACGTTTCGGGAAAAATCACTCAAATTGAAGCGGTTATACAACCGAAAATGTTCTTTTTCAAAGTGCCCTTGATTATTTGTCGATCGCAACCAAAAATACACCATTTGTAGCACGTGTGCTAAGTTCAAGGTGTGCAGATTCAGGAAAATCCGTAAGTGGGAGCCGAGGTACATCCAAAAAGTTAACTTCGATATCCAAAGAAAGAACCCTTGAGTACTGACCAATTGCAACCAAACTTACATCGTTTTTGGTACAGGCGTGGTAAGTGCAATATGTGGATTTTCAGGCAAGTCCCTCATTTCGAAGCGGAAATACAGCCTAAAAGTACTCTCCTCTCAAAGCGAAGTGCCCTTACTTTTTTACGTATCGTAACTAGACTTACATTGTTTGTAGCGCATGCATTGAAATTGCAAGGGTGAAGCTTTGCGAAAATCCCACCAATGGTAGCCGAGATGCAGTAAAAAATGTACTTTTTTCTCACGTGAAGCGTCCTTTGCATCATGGCTCTAAACGATCTGTGGTACGGTAGTTGTGAACCGAGGATGAACATTGTACAGATATGCATGTAGTAAGCGTGCGAAGTTTAATAGCATATATTAATTATTTTTAAGGGTAGGTAATGAAGGTCCACTCGGAATACATGCATGTTGACTAAGTTTGTATGTATTTATTGTGCAGTTGTTGATCTTACGTGCCGCGTTCCGTGATACCGCAACGCAACACCGTATTCCGTGACGGACGACCTGCCCTTGGGATTTTGTATTTCTGTGATCAGTTTGAAAAGTGAGGTGGGTCATTTACTGTAAAGATCTTCATCCTGTACCGAATGTTATGTCTGTGATTATTACGTGTATTTTGAAATACACGTAGGACAATAAGAAGTTGTACAGCCTTCGAGTCACATAGTTTAGGTTATGTTAGGCCACTTCCATGTGGTCTGTGAGGAGGTTGGGCATGACATCCTCCGTCGTTTGTGAAACCCAGTTGTGCCTTTTAGTGTCAGTACGAGGTCACCACGTGACCCTGTCCTGAGCCACTTATACTTAGTGCACATCGTCACATGCAGTTGCGTTAAGGTCTGTTTTCATTTCTATCGCCCATGAGGATGGCATAAAATCGAATCGCTTTGTTTTCCCTTCCTAAAACGTTTAATCTATCGTGTGCAGTTAAAGTAGTAAGGTACTTTGAAATTTGGAATCATGAAATGGGTTCTTCATTGTATATGAATGTTTCTTACACCACATTTCTCCATGAATCTGGACTTGGAAAAAACAATGAATGAAACCATGTAAAAAGTCGAATTTTGTGCCCCTATACCCGTTGTAATACTTCTTAATGTTCTTTTAAAAACGCTTCAGCATACTTCTGCAACAGAAACAATATTTGTGGGTGAAAACTGTAACATTATTGAAATATGTACTTCCTTTGCTCTTAGCAGTGTTTTTGTATCTGACATAATGGAAACCACAATGATTGTAGGTTGTGACTAACTAAAGTGGCATTTGCCATAGTAGGTTGAGTTTCTGTTATTAATATGAAACCTGAAAGTCTAACCTTTAGGTATGTTGGTAAACATGATTTGAGTTGCCAGATCTGAAGACATGAATGTAAGGAAAGGAAGGAAGCATTTATGGTTGCAATGTGATTGATACTCATTGTGATTGGTGATTACCACACTCTTTAAAATTGCTTTCATTAAGTAAATGAGTTACCTTTGAATTGTCTGTGAATGATGAATTGTATACAGTTAAGTGCACCCCATATTCTGTGTTAGTTCATTAAAAATTATGAGAACGTCACATTATCTCAACCTGCAAACACTATATTACTTGACCAATCACCACATAACTGAAGCTGCATGTGATGTTTCATGTGTGATTATTTCCTTGCAGAGAATAAAGGAAGCTCCCTGGGAGAGCTATGTGCCTCTTAGGTGGCTCCAGAAACATTTCTCAAAACAATGACATTTTAATGCAGTAACAACACTGATATAGGCTATTATTCCTTGTTATGCTCTCTCAAAGTAATATAGGCACACAAAGAGTAGGCCTGTAGATATTTAACCCCCTGAAAGTCTTGGTATATTCCCATGAGGTTTCTTATTTTCTGTGCTTTGATGCATTCCTCTTTTGTGTTTGGGAGGTCGTAGTTTGAATCACAGTCAATAGATCAACTGTCCTGGCTGAGGTTCCTGTGGTTTTCTACCCTTCTATAAATGTTGGGATAATACCATAAGGTGCTGGGATTACTGCTTTGTTGTGTGCCATTTGTAGTTCATGATTCACAGTCATCTCACCAGTCAGCACTGTGTAACATATGAATTTAATGCAATGTAGGAATCTCTTGTCTAAGGTTTCACTCTGTCTGCATTACAGGTAATATGGTTTCGAATAAAACTCTTGTAAAGATTGCTGCCTATGGAGGTGTGTTGGTGTCAAGTACAGGTTTGCTGGTACATTGGAAGTTCCAAGAGAGACTTAAAAATGCAGAATTTCATAAAGAAGCTATGAAAATATTGAGGAATCATCGTCCATCTGTGTCATTGTTGGGAGAGCCAATCAAACCAGGGAATGTGGATCTAGGGAATAGTACTGCTAATTTCTGTGACTCAACTCGTGCACAGTTAGAAGTTCCAGTCAGGGGTCCCAAAAACAAAGGCACGTTATTTTTCTGGGCTGAAAGAGTAGATCCTCAGCAGAAGTGGAACGTATATAGGATGGAACTTGGACTGAAAAATGATCCAAGTAGGCGATTATTGATTAAAAATGGCTCACCAACAACAGCTAAGGACAATACTTGAAATATAGTTTATCAGTTTATTATTCTGTGATTTGATACTGTTTTGTTATTTGGTCTGTGTTATAAATATAGTAACGATATAGTGAACATGTTTTCTGGTAAACTTACATGCATAAACGATTCAGTATTTTTGGTACTAGGTATTTGTCACAAGGAAGAGAAGTCTTGTCATGCAATAAGGTTCTGATGATGGTATGTCACAACTAAAGTCATTAACTTTATGGACTTCCTACATCATCTGATGTATTAAAATTAATGTAATTAGTACCTCAGTACACTGTGACACGGGATGGTTTTCACATCACCACACAGTGTAATGAAAGAAGATACAATGACCTGTGAGTATGAGGTGTGAAATGTTTAGTGAGATGCAGATCAATATATATATTTTTAAACTATCTCTGGAACATGAAGTGTTTATTCACTTGACTTTAGTTTGTGTTAAAGAAGAGTGTAAATAACTATGCAGTTCCTTTATGTTTTAGAGGATGGGGGTCGATCCTGCACCAAAATGTAGTGTTTTATTTACTATATTAATTTTAATACATTGATTAATGAGCTTAGAAGAGAATTCTTGGTCTTAATGAAGAATATTAAAGGCACACATGAACAAGAAGACCTTGTCTTCACCGTTCCCAGTGCAAACTGCCTTCACAAGCCACTGCAACCTGGAAAATAATTTTTCTGTACTTGAGAGAACTGCACTGTCAGCTAATCAAGAAAAACGAAGATTTTATAATCACTGCAAGTATAAGCCAGTTGAAACAGCTTCATCTGAATAAAACAGCTTTCTGTCTTTTATTAAAAAATTCAAGTACTGCTGTGCAGTGTATGGCTTGAAATGGGGCCCAATATGAGCCTGAGCCATAGTGTGATTTCGCACAGAGGCTGGGGAAAGAATTGTCTGTCAGCAGTAGAAAGCAACCAGAAAGTAGCTGAGAATTCTGATTTGTCTTTGCACATTTGTTTGTTCTGTTTGATAAATTTCAGGTTCCATATATAATGATAATTTAGCATTAAAAGGTTTGCACAGATGCTTTATATTCGTTGGACTTTAAACCAAGTGCACAGAACCCATAGAAGGAACTAACATTACTCAAAATCACTTTTAACACCTGAGGTTGTAAGGGGGGATGTAGTGCTGCTTTTGTAATTGCAGTGGGTGTTGAACTAGTGAAATATGTATGCATAGGGTAAATGAAGTTTTAACACTTGGTTTCAACAGCATTCATATGATTATGAAAGGGCAAGTTTTCCCAAAAATGACTGAAGGAAAATTGATTGTTGTATGGTACATAATGCCATAAAAAATCTACTGCTATGCCATTTTAACCTCACCAGTAATTAATGAGGAAATGTCATAAGGAGTAAGAGAAACGTATAGAATACCAGGCACTTTAGGCACTTTAAATTGTAGGTAACATAAATTCAAGTCTTTTGAAATTCGCAGTCTTATTTCAGTAAAAAATTTGTCAACAATTTTATAGGAATGAAAATTTTTTGATTGTCTAAAGTTCTGCCATTAACAGTTCCATTAACTACCCAGCAAACATTGCATTAGCCAGAAAGGAAGAATGTAGCTGTGTTGTTTCAAATTTGATGTGTGCTCACTTGTCTCTGTGTCCAGCTTATCATTCATCATTGTCTTACAATGCTGCATCTATTATTTATTATTAAATATATGAAGGAACAGACAGACTTGAGTTTGCACTTTGAGTAGGTAAAATTACAGAAGGAGAGCTCCTCATGTTTGACAAGAGCTCTCATATTGTGGTACTGCTAACCACTATTCCAGTTTTTTACAATTTAATACCAAATTTCACAGTGTCAGTGACATCTGTATTTTTTAAACAATGGTGTCTAACACAAGAAACGCTGAGATAGACTAACATAATACTGGAATGACCACAATCCACCTTGGGAGTTGGAGTCATGTATTGCAGGGTCTTGTCTGGATTTTCCACACATCATGCATAATATAAACTTACCTAATGGATGGATCCGTGCTGTTTGCAAAACATGGACTCATAACTAATTGAATTTCATTGTCCATAAATGTACACCAGGGAAGTACACGTGCAGCTTTTCAGCAAATTATTTAACGTCATGGAGATTGGGGAATGGATAATTGGATCGGTGTACGTTAGGAATTTTTAGCAACCTGTTCAGTAAAATATAAATAAGTGATGTTCTAAGGAGGGATGCAAAGTACTTGTTTATTTTTAACTGAATTGATCTCACAAGTCTTCAGCCAATCAGTCTCAAAACTGTTCCTGTTAAAAACACAGCTGGAGTCACTGGAATTAGAAATCTTGCTCCGTTTTCATCATCATCATCATCACCACCACCTTTATTGTCATTGTCGTCGCCATCATCCTTATCTTTGTCCGTATCTTTACCATCGTTATCTGAAATTAAATGTTCTGATATGTTTATTTCAGAAGATCTGGTTAATCCTGCTGTACACCAAGCATTTGCACTGTAAATTCATATCCCTAGATTGCTTCTGCCTAATTTTGCTCTCAAAACTTGATTTCGATAAGAGACATAATGTGCCCCCAATGTCCTTTTTATTAATATCCCTCACTTTCTTTTGTTAACTTGTGATTGCTGTGGTAAAACAGCATGTTTATTTCATGTGCTTTTTTGGTTTCTTCCTCCCTCTGGGATGGTCTGGAAGAAACTGAAAACTGAACTTTTTAAATGTAGTGAATTATGTTAGTCAACTAACCAAAATGATGAGATTTTTCAAACCTGGTTGATAGGAGTTATGCAATAGTTGAGAATGTAAATGCTGCTCATAAAATAATTGTGTAGATAAAAATGGAAATTTTAAGTTACGTGATCTGTGTTAATGAACTAACTACTACGATGTGACTTCATAAATCATATTTATGAGGGCTGTGCAATAGTTGATAACATAATGTTGCTTTGAGCTTGTTTATCATTTGTGTAGATATTATCTGATTATATTTTTGTTATTATTTCTTTCAGTTGGCCTTTGGAAGACTTTTAATTCAGTAATTATACAATTTCTGGGTAAGCCGCATGGCAGCTTGTCTTAAGGGTGTAACCAAATAGTTTTTACAAATTTTCAGGTGTTGTGGAGATGTTACGGGGAGAAATTGGAGATAGGGAACATGTGATCAGAAAATAGGTGTTAGTACTGCTACTGGTTTGTAGGCAAGCTGCACATGTGGTTCCAGCAAGGTGGTGCCCCAGCACATTTTACACATGCTGTGAGAATTTTTCTGGTCACAGTTTCATGGCCACCGGTTTGCTAGTGGGTGGGATTGCCTGCCCACTTCAATCTCCTGGCCTGTCACTGCTTAATTTGTTCCTTGGGGCCACCTCAAGTGTCATTTATGAAAACCCTCTTGCAAACAGAGGATCTGGTATTTCATATTCTAGCATGTGAAAGTATTTGGAACAGCCCATGAGTCTTCGAAAGCATGCGCCAGAACATGGTGTGTGGCTGCAATGCCTGCAGTGCAGTCATTGGCCGCCACTTGGAAAAACTGTTGTGAACTAATTGAAAATAATACCATTAC
>Ga0123353_10010494_pt1 | contig 12917 bp, 11 predicted proteins | sample TergutLab28metaG_3_FD_92763 | JGI IMG/M metagenome (GOLD analysis project Ga0123353, IMG submission 92763) | Labiotermes labralis P3 segment gut microbial communities from Petit-Saut dam, French Guiana - Lab288 P3 | ecosystem: Host-associated > Arthropoda: Insects > Digestive system > Gut ...
AGGCTTGCCCGCCAACTTGAATTTCGTGCAAAAAAACAGCCCTGCCACTGTCAAAGTCAATTTTTGCCGGGGCATTAAAGGGATAGATCGTTTGCGGGCGCGGGCGCGGGGCATTGAAAGGACAAACTGTTTGCGGGCGCGGGGCATTGAAAGGACAAACTGTTTGCGGGCGCGGGGCATTGAGAGGACAAATTAATTGCAGGGAGGATAAGTGAGGGCGCTATGAGTATCGAAGTCAAAACAAACAAAGAAAATGAGGAGAGGGTGAAGATCGCTTTCGGGATGGGGAAACCCGACGCGGTCCCGATAGACCTCGGCGCCTATTGTAATTTCTTGTCCGGGTGGCTGAACGTCCGGCCTTATGATTATTACAAGCGCCCGGATGTGATGCTGGATTGCCAGGTGAAATTCAAAAACAGATTCAGGGGATATGGCTCGATCGCGCCCGATTACAGCGCCGCGATAGAGCCGTCAAGCTTTGGCGCAAAGGTATTGTGGCCAAAAAACGAGACCCCGTGGATCATTCCGATGATCGATGACGTGGATGATATACCGGACTTTGTCGATACGCTCGAGGAGCCCGATCCGCTGATGTCGGGCTACAACCCTCTGCTTATCTCGACTTATTGCTATATGCGGGAAATGGTCAGGGACCATGTATCGCCGCCGCTGGGCATGGTGGGGCCTTTTGAAATAGCGTGCCTGCTGCTCGGGACCGGGAACATGATGCTTGGGATACGGCTGTACCCCGACGATATACACAAGCTCCTGAAAAAAACGACGCGATACGTGAAAAACAGCCTCGAAGCGAGGGCGGAAATGTTTCATGACAGCCTGGATGTGGTTTCTCTCGGGGATGACAACCCGGGGCTCGTTTCGCCCGAAGAGTTCAAGGAATTCGTCATACCCTATACCGGGGCGATCTTCAAGGAAACGGGCGCCTCGGATTCAATAAATATTTGGCATTGCGACGGTAGGCTCGAGCATTTGATCGATTTGCTTCCGGACATGAACATCAGCGTTTTACGGACGTTCGACCCGTATACCGATATATCTTTGTTCAAAGAAAAAATCGGCGACAAGATCTGCCTCATGGGGAACATCCATCCGCTGCGGGTCCTCGCGGGCCTGGGAAAGGAAGGAATCGAAAAGGAAGTGCAAAGGATCATGGAAATCGGAAAGGTCAACGGCGGATTTGTCATGTCGACAGGAGGGGAGCTGTGCCACAGCATCCCGGAAGAGCATGTGGATCATTTCATAGACGCGGCGGAAAAGTACGGCAAGCTATAGCGGCAGGTCGTAGCGGCAGGTCATAACGGCAGGTCGTAACGGCAGGTCGTAACGGCAGGCTATAACGGCAGGCTAAAGCGGCAGGTCGTAACGGCAAGCCATAGCGGCAGGTCATAAATGGCGGCGCCGGGAAGCCGGCCCGGTCAGTAGCTCACGCTTTCTTCGGTCGTCTGCAGATGGCTCAGCATCACGTTTGCGGCGCTGTCGCCGTCGTGATTGCGCAAATGGTCGAGGATCTGTTCGTGGTAATACAGCGCGTTTTCGATGCTGTTCGTCGTCATGTATGTAAGGCTCTGCCGCTGCATCTTTTCGCGGATGATATCTATGCTCGTCACGATGATCTCATTCCGCGTGGCCTGAAGCAGGGCCCGATGGAACTGAGTATCATAATTGACAAATTTCTTTGGCTCGTTTCGGTTGGTTTTCATCCCCTCGAGGCAATTTTCCATCTCTTTTATCGTATTTTTTGTAACGCTGTTTGCGATCAGCCTGCAGCTTTCCACTTCGACTATTGTGCGAAACTCGATCAGTTTGTGCATCGTGCTGTTTTCGGTGATAGACGTCAGACGGTTTTGGATCTCATCCAACGGTATGGATTTCACGAAAGTCCCTTTGCCCTGAAAGCTTTCCAAAACGCCTATGGCAATCAGTTGTTGGATCGCGTTGTGGACGCTCGCGCGGCTTACCTGCAGTATCGAAACCAGCTCCAGCTCGGAGGTTATTTTGTCGCCCGGTTTCCAGGTCCCGTTTGAGATGTTTGATTTCAGATATTCGATTACCTGCTCGACCACATTGGTGCGTTTGATTATCATTAAGAGACCTCCAAATATTTAATTTGAGTGAATTGTTCAATTGACTGACAAGTATTATACCACAAGCCCCTTTGTCAAGTATGAAAAATTTGCATAATTTCTGTGTGGCAATGCTACGAAAATTGTCAGTTAACAGTTGACAGACATGTAATGCTTATATAGAATGAGCGGTAACAAGAATGTTATTTTTAATATAATGCTATAAACCATTTTGCAAGTTGTATGGCGTAACCATCTTATATGGATATCGTCGCTGAAGGTCAAAGATTAAGGGTGTCGAAAATGCAAAAACTATGGTTTGGTGATATCAAACTTTTCAGTGAGAGTTACTTGAAGAAGCTCAAAGAAATCGCAGGCATTACAGGCGTTATCCCGGATAATTATCAAATTCACGTGCCGGGATACAAAGTTTCGGAAGATGTTTTGGATCGCGCACCGTTCCCGCGCGGCTGGACCGAATGGCCGGCCGCCAAAAGGGATATCGAAGCCGGAGGGGATACCGACATCATCTACCCTGTGTACGCGGGCATAGCGGTGCAAACGGACGACGCGCCGATTTTGGAATTGCTTGAGGCGTGCGACAAAATCGGCATGGAGGTGCGCGCGCACGCGGGGCTTTGGGGATACTCGGGCAACGTTTTCCCCGAGCGGGGCTTTGTGGACGTTTTCGGCAAAACCATCGATGACAGGATGTCGCCCTTCGCGGTCCCGCTTTGCCCGAACGATGACGAGATACTTGCATTTGAGGCCGAAAGCGTCACGGACGTGATGAAGCGCTATAATTTTCCGTCACTGAATATCGATCATGGACACTTTCCTCCATTAGCGAATCCCCACGGCCTCATCGGCTGCGCTTGTGTGCGCTGCAGGGCGCGCGCAAGCGGATGGGGGTATGATTTCGACGCTATGACGGAGGGGGTGAGAGAATTCGTTTTGAGGTTGGGGCGGGTGACCGCCTTCGATCTCGAAAACGCGTACAGGCAGGCGCCGGGCTATATGGAGGCCCTTTCGCTCCTCGGCGCAAAAGAAGAAGTATTTAAATGGCTGGAGTTCAGGGCAAGGGTCGTGAGCGCCCACGCCAAAACCGTGTCGGAGCGTATTCTCGAATTGCTCGGGAAAACCGTCCCGATCGATTCCCACATCATGCCGCCGAGCATGGCTTATTTGTCGGGGCAGGATATCGGGCAATGGGCCGGATCCGTCGACTACGTTTCCCCCGGCTGGGGTTCCGCCGTCGGCTGGGAAGAAGCCGCCATCCAGAATTTTTCGGTGTTGGCAAAGCTGCTTGCCGAAACAGCCGGCGTCGAGGAGGGGTTTGCGCTCAAATTCCTCTATCGCATTTTCGGCTATGAGGACGTCGCGTTGCCCGGGACCGTCGAGGGGCTCAAGGCGCATGAATTCAGATCGTTTGACGTATACAAAAAAGAAATCCTGCTCATGGCGCGGGCGTTGCCGAAGGGCGCAAAGATCCTCTATCCTTTCGACGCGACGCGTCATATGGAAGGCGATATGGACGAAACGGCCGAATTGATCGCCTCGCTGCGCCCCGACGGGATAGTATGCTTCAACTGGGGGATCGAAAACACAGACGCCGAACTGCTTTCCATCGGGAAGTGTTCCTGACCGGCCGGAGGTATCATGAAAAAACTGACAAGAGATAAAGAAAACCTTAGTTTGATCATCGGCCCTTCGTATGAGCCTCGGATCGAGATTTCGCCCGGAGAGGAATTGATGATCGAGACGGAGCGCGCCGACTACATGTTTTTGAGCCGTGAAAACCCGCATTTCAAAGACCGCGCTCACGTGATCGAGGTGGGCGTCAACCCGGTCACCGGGCCCGTCTTCGTCAAAGGCGCGGAACCGGGCGACCGCCTCGAGGTCGAGATCATCGACATCATGCCCGGGGACGACGGCAGCGAAGGCTACTTTTCGTACATCAAAGGCCAGGGCGTATTCACAAACCCGTTCTACGCGGACCTCGACTATCCGCCGAGGACGGTCTGGTGTGCGGTCGACCGGCCCCGGCTCAGGTTTGAATTCGGGAACGCGGCGGTCGGGCTTGACGCAGAGCCCTTCATCGGCACGATGAGCGTATCGCCGAAAGGGAACACGATCGAGAGCTCCGATTGCACGAAGGAGATTTACGGTAACGCGGACTGCCACTATGTGAAGAAGGGTTCAAAGGTCGTTCTGCCCGTAAACGTCCCCGGCGCGCTGCTTTCGATCGGGGACATGCACGCGGCGCAGGGGGCGGGGGAGCTTTTGAGCTGTGCGCTCGAATGCCGCGGAAGCCTCGTGATAAAGACGAAGGTATTAAAAAAGGAAGAAGTCCCCTGGTTCGATTGGCCGCAGGTGAATACCGGCGCCTTTATTGGTTCCGTCGCCCGCGAGCTCAACTCGATGGAGCTCGCCATAAAAAGCGCGTTCTATGACGTCATCAAGCGCGTGGAACATACGACGCCGCTGGATTTCATGGACGCGTACATGCTGCTCGGCCAATGCGCACAAATCGAGATATGCCAGATGGTCGGCGGCGCCAACACGGTCATTGCCATGGTTCCCGCGGAGATCATCGACCAGCTCAACGAGGGAAGCAAACGATCGTGAACTGCCGGGAACGCGTAAAAGCGATACTTCATTACGAAAACTACGACATTTTGCCGATCGTACACTTTGGCTTCTGGCCGGAAACGCTCGAAAAATGGGTCGGCGAGGGACATATTTCGCTTTCGCCGGAGGAAATAAAAGCCGCCACCGCCAACGGTTCGGACGCGGAGGCCGCCCTTGCGGAAGAGCTGGGTTTTGACTTCAACTGGTATTCGGTCCTCTGGGACAAGGCGGGCTGGATCTCCCTCTATCCTAAGTTTGAGAAAAAGGTCGTCAGGGAACTGGAAGGCGGCGCCCGCCATGTACAAAACGAAGAAGGGATGATCATACTCATGCGCGAGGGCGCGACGGGCATCCCGACCGAAATCGGCCATACCCTGACAGGCCGGCTTTCATGGGAAGAATCATATCTGCCGAGGCTGCGGTTCAACGCGGAAAGGATCAACTCCGAAGGCATAGCTTATTATGAAGCGGCGGAAGCGACGCGCGAGCGGCCTGTCGGCCTCTATCTCGGCAGCCTGTTCGGGCAGATCAGGAACTGGATGGGCCTTGAAGCGGTATCGTACCTTCAGGTCGACGACGAGCCGCTTTTCGACGAGATCGTGGATACCGTCTTTGAACTTTGCTATAAAAGCGCCGAAGAGATGCTCAGGTCGAGCATCGTTTTCGACTTTGCGCATATCTGGGAGGATATATGTTTTAAGAACGGCCCGCTTATCTCCCCGGAAGTTTACTACAGGAAGTTTGGGCCGTTGTACAAACGCATGGCCGATCTGTGCCTTGCGCACGGGATCGACATCGTATCGCTGGACTGCGACGGCGTCATAGACACGCTGATCCCCGCGTGGATAGACAACGGCGTCAACACTATGTTTCCCGTAGAGGTCGGGACCTGGGGCGCGGATATCGCGCCGTGGAGGGAAAAGTACGGCAAGGAGCTGCGCGGCGTCGGCGGCATGGACAAGCGCGTTTTCGCGCATGATTTCGCCGCGGTCGACCGCGAGGTCGAGCGCCTGAAGCGCCTCGTCGATCTGGGCGGGTTCATCCCCTGCCCGGACCACCTCATCGCGCCCGACGCAAAATGGGACTGTGTACGCTACTACTGCGAAAGGATGCGGGCGGAATTTTGCTAGAGAGGAGAAATGGGTATGAACTATCGTGAATTGGGCAAGAGCGGCATAATGGTGCATCCTCTTGCGATGGGTTGTTGGGCGTTCGGCGGCGGCGACTATTGGGGCGAACAAAGCCAGCATGACGTCGACGCGGTCGTTGCCCGCGCGCTCGATATGGGCGTCAACCTGTTCGATACGGCGGAGTACTACAACGGCGGCGACAGCGAAAGCTCGCTTGGGCTGGCGCTGGGCGCGCGCCGGAAAGAGGCGGTCATCTGTACGAAGGTGACGCCCGACAACGCCTATAGACAAGAGCTGATCGAACATTGCGAAGAGAGCCTGAAACGTCTGAAAACCGACTACATCGACGTGTACCTGCTGCACTGGCCGATCAACTACAACGCCATAAGCGCCTTCACGTCGAACGAACAAAAGCTCGCCAAGCTGCCCACCGTCGAAGAGGCGTTCGAGGCCCTCGCGCAGCTGAAAAAGGACGGCAAGATCCGCTCCTTCGGCATAAGCAATTTTGGCGTGCTCCAGATGGAGGAGGCGCTCGCGATCGCTTCGGACATCGACGTGAACCAGATCACATACAATATATTCTCGCGGGCGATCGAAGCCGCGATACTGCCGTTTTGCGTCAAGCGCGATATTTCGGTCATCGGTACCATGACCCTGCAGCAGGGCCTGCTCACGGGCGCGTTTAAAAGCGCCGAACAACTGCCGGTCCATCAGCGCGAGTCGCGCCATTTCAGCCATGACGGCAAGGAGGGCGCGGAGAGCGAGATATTCGAGGCCCTGCCCAAACTCGAGGAGGTCGCCTCTGGTATCGGTTGCACGCTGCCCCAGCTTGCGATCGCCTGGGCTATTTACCGGCAGGGCGTCGCGGCGGCATTGATCGGAAGCCGATCGGTAGGGGAGCTTGACGAAAACTTCAAAGCCGCTTCCATCGCCCTGGACGACGATATAGCCGCCAGGGTCGACGCGATCAGCAAGCCCGTATCGGACTTCATGGGCGACAGCCCGGACTTTTACATGACCGGCGAAAAATGCCGCATAAGCTAATCGGGATACTATCGTTCCGGCAAAACGGAGCGTTTGTTGTTGCAGTATAGTTGTTATAAGTTTAGGAAATAATTCAAGGAGGAACATAATAATGAAACATGCGAAGAAGTTAATGGTGACGGTAATGGCTATCGTTTTGGTGGCGCTGATGTTCGGTGCGTGCGGCAACAGCCCGCCGGCCGACGGCGGCGGCGCAAGCAGCGGCGACGGCGGATCGTCGTCGAGCTCAGGATCGACGCCCGCGGCGTCGGGCGACAAAGTCGAGCTGATTTTCTACAGCTATTGTACTTTGCAGGAGTGGGTCGACGAGCAGCTTATCCCTTTCTATGACGAGCATCCAAACATCCACGTGACAGTAGAGCAGATCATGGAGCCGGAGCAGTACAACGCGACGCAGAAAACGCACTTCCTCAACGGAACGGCGGATCTGCACACCCTGCGGCAGGAGATGATCAACGAGTTCTGCGAGGCCGGCTATCTGCTGGACCTCTCGGGCGAGGAGTTCATCGGCCGCTTCGACAAGGCGTATTTTGAATTGGTGACCTTCGGGGACGCGATCTACGCTTTGCCGGGAGACCTGCATACATACGGCTGCTGGTACAACAAGACGATGTTTGACGAAAACGGCTGGTCCGTGCCCAATTCCTGGGATGAGTACGTGGCGCTGTGCGAAACCATAAGGGACAGCGGCGTTGTCACGGCCCCGTTCATCACCTTTGGCCTTGAAAACTGGGCTATGGAAACCGACGTCGCCCCGTTCCTGCACAAAATGCTCGTGGAAGACCCCCAGGTCTTTCGTAAGCTGGACAGCGGCGAGGTGAAATACACCGATCCGGGCTGGATGGAGGCATGGGAAGGCGTCGCGAATTGGAACGCCAGCGGCTTTACGAATCCCGACATCCTCTCGCTGAGCCGGGAAGACGCCAGCAGGATCTTCTGCGTTGACCAGGACGCGGCCATGGTGGTCCAGGGGAACTGGATGAGCGCGCTTTACACAGAGTATGAACCGCAATTTGAAATGGGCGCCATGCCGATGTTCTTCCCGGGCGCCAACAGCCTCAGCGACATGGTTGTCCCGATAACCATCGCCGACTTTACCGGTATAGCCGAATCGTCGCCGAACAGGGCGGAAGCGCTCCTGGTGCTCGACTATCTGCATTCGCTCGAGGGCGCCAGGGCAAGGATGGAACTGGCGGGCGCGATCACGTGCGCGCCGGCCCGGGATCCCGCGACGGCAATGAATCCCTACACCTACCTGTGGCTGCCGAATTTCGACTACCCGTTTGTCAATTTCTTCTGGTCCGAGCAGGCGCCTGCGGCAAACGTCGTGATGACGAAGAATCTGCAGGAAATGTTCCTCGGCATGATGACGCCGCAGCAGATGGCGGAGTCGATGCAGGCCGAACAGGACAAAATAGTAGGCTAGCGCCAAAGCTTTTCAATAAAACATCCGGGAGAGGGCCATGCCCTCTCCCGGAGATCACGCGTATGACCAATCGGGAGGGCTGCGATGAAGGTTTTACAGAATAGCGGAGGGCTGCGGCAGCAACAGAAATTGCCAACGATCATATTCCTTGCTCCGGCGGTTTTTATGCTGTTGTGGATCTATGGTTTTCCGTTGATTTTTAACATAGCGATTTCTTTGACGGACTGGACCGGCATCACCTGGAACATGAATTTCATAGGGGTCAAAAACTACGGGACCATCTTTACGGAGAGGGCTATTTTTACCGTATTGGGCAACAACATGAAGTTCCTGATCGGTACGGTGGCGATACAAAACATACTGGCCCTGTGGCTGTCGACATGGCTCGTCCGGAATTTCAGGGGACGGAATTTCTTCCGTTCGATCATTTTCATGCCCTTGCTCATGCCGGTCGTAGCGGTCGCGATGGTATTCAGCATCATCTTTGACCCGATCAACGGGCCCATCACTTATATCGCGGGCGCGCTCGGCTGGGATTGGCTCGGGAGCCTGCGGTTTTTAGCCAACCCGAATATCGTGATGAATACGCTCATCATGGTCAATGTATGGCAATGGACGGGATGGAATATGGTGATCTACCTCGCGGGGCATCAAGCCATACCGCAGGAGCTGTATGAGGCGTGCGCGATCGACGGGACGACAGGCTGGCAAAAATTCAGGCATATCACGTTGCCCATGCTCGCGCCGGCAATCACGACCAACATAGTGCTGTCCAGTATGGGCGCCCTGAAAGTATTCGATCTGCCGTACGCCCTCACAGGCGGGGGCCCCGGATACTACAGCGAAACGCTGACCATGTCCATCGTCCGCAACATGGGCACGCTGAACAAGGCAGGGCTGGCGGCCGCGATGTCAATACTGCTCGCGGCGATCATCATTTCTATTACTATTGTGCAGAACAGGGTTCTGAGCAAGCAGGAGGAGGCGATGAGGGAATGAAAAGACAATTTGCTTTCGGCTCGCAAATGGCCGTATTGGGTATGATAGCGATCATACTGCTGTATCCGCTTTTTCTCGTCGGCAGCACTTCGCTCAAGACAAACAGCGAATTTTTGGCAAACCGCGTAGGCCTCCCGACCGATCCGACTTTGGATAGTTTTGCGTATGTATTCGCGAAGGCGAATATCGCCGGCGCGACGTTCAATTCATTCTTCATCATGGCGTTGTCCGTCATCGGGCTGCTCGTGATCGGTTCGCTTGCGGCATATGCCATCACGAAGATGGGCATAAGGCGCTCGGACGAGTGGGCAAGGGTTTTTCTTCTGCCCATGGCGTTTTCGGCGCAGGTGGTCATCACCCCGCTTTTCACGATGTTTCGCATCATGGGCCTGACGAATACCGTTTGGGCCGTCATACTGATACATATCGCCACCTTCCTGCCGCTGACGGTCTACATCCTGTCCAAGTTCATGATGACGGTGCCGAGCGCGCTCACGGAAGCGGCCCGCATCGACGGGGCGAATCATTTTATGATATATTCGCGCGTCATCATGCCGCTTTGCAAGGTGCCGCTGACGACGCTCGTCGTCATCAACGGTATGTACACATGGAACGATTTCTTTGTTCCGTTCATGTTTATCTCCGATGTCGCAAAACGTACGCTGCCGCTGACGCTCGTGCTCTTCCAGCAGCAGTACAAGGTCGAATGGCCCAACCTTTGCGCGGCTATCATATTTACGATCGCGCCGATGCTGATCATTTACATCTTCCTGCAAAAATACATCATTGCGGGCGTAGGCGCGGGCGCTGTGAAAGGATAAAAAAATGCTAAAAAACCTGCCGACGATACCGGCGTCCGAATACCCGAAAAGATGGGAAGCAGCCAAGTCCCTTATGGAACGGGAAGGGCTGGATCTGCTGTTCGTCTACTCCGACGACCACGCGGTTTTCGGGCCGGCGTACGCAAGGTGGTTCTCAAACTGGATCGTCCATTTTGAGCCGTCTTTCATCATATTTACGAAAAAATCGGATCCTGTCATGGTTGTCGGCGTTGAAAGCATCAGCTACGCGAGGATCCACAGCCGCATAAAAGACATAAGGATCCTGAAAGATTTTACCCATCCGGACCACGACTATCCCTATTCAAAACCCGAAAGCCTCATCGATATCATCTCTTCGATCGCCGATCCCGCGTCGTGCGGGAAGATGGGGATCGCCGGGCGGTCCATGATCTCATACGACCTGTTTGAATCATTCAAAAAGGTATTGCCCGGCGAATGGGTGACGATGGATGAAGAGGTCGGTATGCTCCGGGCGGTGAAGTCGCCCGCGGAGATCGAGGTCATGAGATACGCCTATAAGATCGCCGAGGCGGGCCTGAACGCGGCCGTGAAATTCATCGAACCCGGCGTCACGGAACGGCAGGTCGCGGCGGAGGCCGAATACGTCATGCGCAAGATGGGCGCCGAGTGTTACGGTATCGATCTCATGCTTGCGTCGGGGATGAACACGAGCCCGATCCTTTCGCGTACGACTATGCGCGAAATCGAAAAAGACGATGCGGTGATGATAACGTTTGCGCCGCGTTACGAGGGATACCACGGCGCCGCGGGCATACCGGTGTTGATCGGAAACCCGCCGGACGAGGCGAAACGCGCCGCCGAAGCGGACGCGCGCGCCATGGAGGCCTGTGCCGCCATGCTGCGCGAAGGCCAGGACCGCGCCGCCGACGGAGAGGCCCGCGGGATCATGGAGGAGGCGGGGTTCGGCCCGAACTTTATGTATTCCGGGATACACAGCATCGGCGTCATAGAGTTTGAAGCGCCTATATTCGGCCCGTACAGCAAAGGGGCGATGAAGGAAAACATGGTGCTGTCGATCGACATACCGGTTTTCGACGGCGACTGGGGCGGCATGCGTATCGAAGACGGATTCATAGTCGGAAAAGAGGGCGCCGAGAGGCTGACCGATATAGAATACGAGGTATATAAATGACGCCAAAAGAAAGATTCCTTGCGGCTTTGCACAAACGCCAGCCCGATAAAGTGCCGATGTACGACTACCTGTTTTCACAGGATCTGTTTGAGGCGGTTACGGGCGAGCGGCCGCGCGTATACGACGCAAAACTCGCGATAGACCTGGCTGTCGGCCTGGGGCACGACGCCGTGTGGGCGCCGGCTGCGTCTTTGAATATGAGGGTCCTGGACGAAACGGGAAATATCTACGAGGACGAATGGGGGACCAGGTACAAGAAAAACGAAGCCGTGTCCTGGCCGTCGGACGCCCCGATAGACTACCCCATCAAGAGCAGGGCGGATTTCAAAAACTATGCTATGCCCGACGCGGCAGCCCCCGAAAGGTACGAGGCGCTGAAAGAAGCCGTCCTCTATGCCAAAGAGCGCGGGGAGATCGCCGTCATCGGCAGCGTGGGCGGCCCGATCACCCTCACCTGGCTTCTCATGGGGCCCGAATACCTGCTGACCGCGATGTACGAAGACCCCGAGCTGGTCAAGGACGTCTTCGACGCCTATATGGATTTTGTCCTGACAAGCATACAAAACATTGCGCGAAGCGGCGTGGACTGCATGATTATCGCCGAAGACCTCGGCTACGAGAGGGGGGTGTTCTATTCCCCGGATCTGATGAGGGAAAACCTCTTTCCGTACCTGAAAAGGATGGTCGACGAAGCGCACGCTTTCGGCCTTCCCGTCATACTCCACTGCGACGGCAACGTCAACGCGATCATGGACGATTTTGTCGAAACGGGTTTCGACGCGATACATCCTCTGGAGTGTAAGTGCCATATGGATCTAAAGGAGATCAAGCAAAAGTACGGCGACAGGCTTTGCCTATTCGGAAACGTCGATTCATGCGAAATACTTGCCCACGGTACGCTCGCCGAAGTCGAAGCGGCAACGATCGGCTGTATCCGCGACGGCGCGCCGGGCGGCGGGTACGTACTCGCCTCGGATCATTCGCTCAACAAAGGCGTAAAAATCGAAAACGTTATGAAGATGTACGAAACGCACAAAAAATACGGCGCGTACCCCTTGTCATTGCCCGATCGGGAGGAGTGACTTCGTATGGACAAAGTATCCGTGATACATGAGACATTCAAAACAGGCGGCGGCGTCTTACGGCTTTTGCCCGTATTCGTGCCGCGCCGCTTCTCAAAGCCCGGCCACAGGCTCAAGCTGCACCCGGACGATTACTACGCCCTGGGGACCAAACGCGGCGCCATCAAGGAAAGGTGGTTCTCGTCCGTCATCAACTGCATGAACGGCGAGGACGCGGCGCCCGACGAAGGCCTCAGCTACGTCGAGACGGCCGCGGGCTCCGTGACGCTGCGGGATTTCGTTGAGGAACTCGGCGCCGGGCTGATCGGCGCGGAGTTGATGGAAAAATATGGCACATGGCCTATGTACTCAAAGTTCTTTGATTACGAGGACCCGCTGTTCCATCACGTACACCTCGATTTCGAAGCCGCCGCGCGCGTAGGCAGGCTCGGAAAACCGGAAGCGTATTACTATCCGCCGCAGCTCAACAACTACCCCGGCTCGTTCCCGCATACTTATTTCGGGTTTGACCCGGACGTTTCGCCCGAAA
>Ga0123353_10010495_pt1 | contig 12917 bp, 13 predicted proteins | sample TergutLab28metaG_3_FD_92763 | JGI IMG/M metagenome (GOLD analysis project Ga0123353, IMG submission 92763) | Labiotermes labralis P3 segment gut microbial communities from Petit-Saut dam, French Guiana - Lab288 P3 | ecosystem: Host-associated > Arthropoda: Insects > Digestive system > Gut ...
GCCCAGACCGCCCCCGACACCCGGCTGGTCGCGACCGCATTTCCCGCGCATTTTGACGATCTGTCTTTTGTCGAGCGCCAGCAGATACTGCGCGAAGGTATGGCGCCGTTCAGAGACGCGACCGCATATCGTACTATAAATATCGAAACCGACGAAGCGGCCGCCCAAAGAAGAGCAAGAGAAATGCGGGCAGAAGTACAGGAAATGCAAGCACGGGCCCAACTGGAAGTGGAAAGATGCAATATGCTGCGGTATACGGACCTTGATGAATGGCGAAGAAGATGCCAGGGCCGGGACGACTGTCCGGACAGGCTGACGGCGATTAAACAAGAAGCGATGCAGGCGGGATTGGATGTAACCGCGATTACAAGAGAACAAGGATACCGGCGCCTTGGGAACAACTGCGAACTGCAGATAGAATATTTCCGCACCAGAATCACCGAACGCGGCGGCGGCGTGGATGCCGGGGGACCGGTATTCAGGGCCAACCAGGGCGAAGCCAGTCCGGGCAGATTCGATGCGTTTCTTAACGCATTGCGGGGGGCCCAAAGATAATGAAAAATATCAAATATTTCATTTTTGCCGGCTTTTTCGCTGTTTTTTCACAGAACGCTTTTGCGGATCCGTGCGCGAATCCGGCAGATTGTCTGACGGCCATCGCATGTGGCGTGTCCAGGGCCCCGGTCTGGCCGCCGGCGAATCAGCAAGCTTTGGATCGCATAATAGCCGATTCGATTCTTGACGATTTTCAGGCCTGCGACGGATTCAGATACGAAAATGAAATGAACGATTTTGAATTCGACGGGCTGCAGATGAATTGGGCGCGGATTCGCCAAGTTGTCGTGCGGGATTTGAATTCCGATCCGCGGCGCACTCAATACGCGTTTCTTGTCGCGGAAAATCCGTGGTATAGACTGGGCGCAAGGGGCACGACTGGAATCGGTACGCTGGGGACTGTCATAATCGTCGCCGGCGCGGGATGCGTCATACTTACCAAGGGAATATGCGCCAAAGTCGGTGTTGGCGCGGCGACCAAGACGGCGACCTATGTCGGCGGCGCGGCGGTTCTGGGCGGCGCGTACGCACTGGGCAGCGGCGCTGACGCCACTGCGCGCGGCATAACGAATATGGCCCGCGGAAACGTCATCGCAAATATTTCAGGGTTCAATATACCGCAAACCATGTCTAATTGGGACGGTTGCGTCAACATAGTCGCAGACGCGACCGCGGCGGCGACAGCGCCGTCCGGGCCGATGTTTGGCCGGGGCAGCGGCTTTGGATTCCAAGGCGGTATCAGCAACCCGGTCAGCCGGACGGACATGTTTACACGTTTGGTGATGAGCAATGTCGAAGGATTCGAAAACGATATTGATTCCATTTATACGTTTAACAAACAGATGTCCAATGTTCTGCACCGGGACGGCCTGCCCCTGATTGTGAACGCAAGGCAGAGGGACCAGATAATCCGGAATATTCCCCGAATCGCCAACCAGAATGCATGCAATACCGGACAGACGTGGCAGCTGCATCTTTATCCGTTGCGGATTGTTTTTGATATCCAGGGCGACGGTGCGCTGCAGATGTCTTTTGAACGCGCCGGCGATCCGATAGAAATCAAGCACGGCCGCGCCCGGTAAAAGATCGTCATTCCCGCGCAGGCGGGAATCTCAAGTTGTACAATACAATTTAAGATGCCTGCCTTCGCAGGCATGACGGCTTTTACCGTAATCCCTTTGCGCGGCAGCAAGCATCGGCGGCCTGGCGCCAGTCGCCGAATCCTTCGGTCGGATTTCGCAGTATTCGCCACGGCTGCCATCCGCTGCAGTCCTGTTCGCCGCGCACCATCCGGCACGACGCTTGGCGGCGCAGCTGGCACTGTTCATTGGACAGCCGGCCTTTGACGGTTGTGCATTGGACGACGATGTTTTGAGTTTTTGCTTCACCATGGCCCAGTTCGCGGCTGGATATCAATTGATACGCGTCGGCGGCGCCCGTTAAAAGGAATAAGGAACAAGGAACAAGGAATAAGATTCTCTTCATGTGACGATTATATAAAATTCCCCGGCGGGAAAGCAAGGGGATAAATTTCCAACCCCTACCCCGCCTCGCGTTCGCTCGGCACCCCTTCCCAATGGGAAGGGGAATTAACCACTGGTACGCGGGTCAAGTCCCCTTCGCTGGCGAAGGGGTGGCGCGAAGCGCCGGGGTAGTGGTTGAAAGTAAAAACCACTTTAACGCCTTGACAAGAGCGGAAATGCACAGTAGAATTTATATAAATACCAGGGTATAAATCCAGCAAGAGGATATATCATGAAAAAGAAATTCAACAGGTCGTACAAAATCAAGCCCGCGGCGTACGGCGTCAACAGGGCGGCGCGTCGCGCTGAAACGCCTGCGTTTCCGCGCAATATCAAGAATCCCATGATTCTGTGGCAGCTTGTATTTCTGTTTGCAATCATGTCTATGTTCATGTCGTGCGACAACGCCAGCCGGGCGACCGGCCCGATAGAACCGCCTGATCCGGATAAACAAAACGTAAATCTGCCCGTATTCCGCCAGAGCGTTGAAGATTCCGGGATAATTTCGACTATACAGAATGTCCAGTATAATCTGGGCAAGGAAACGACGGACCGTGTTATATTGATGGTCACCGAAAACGGCGGATGGTCTGCGGTTACTGCGTATGAAATGGCCGGCCTGACCAGTAATTTCAGGGTGATATTCGACATCAACCAGAACAGAATATTCGGCAGCGGTACATTGAACCCGGCTGGGATAACACCGGCGGACAGCACGTACCTGGCCACCCGCGGATTTAATGTTCGCCCGGGCGGAACAACGCCGCCGGAAAAGCATGACGTGGATCTGGCCATAGCCCGCCAGAATATGGAAAATTCATCGATAAACGCAACCCGGCAAACGGTTCAATATAATTTGGGCAAGGAAACGACAGACCGGGTATTTTTGGTGGTTAATGAACATGGCGGATGGGATATAATAACCGCCGCTGAAATGGCCGTACTTACCGCAAATTTCCGGACGGTGTTTGATATCAACCCGGCCAGAGTCCTGGGCCGCGGCACGTTGGGCCCGGCCGGCATTACCCCGGCGGACAGCACGTACTTGGCCGGCCGTGGGTTTGATGTCCGGCCGGTCGGAACCAAACCGCCGGAAAAGCAAGATGTTGATATGCCCATAGTCCGCCAGAATATGGAAAACGCGGCGATAGGCACAACAATACAAACCGTCCAATATAACCTGGGCAAGCCGACGACGGATAAAGTATTTTTGATTGTCGATGCGAATGGCGGATGGAATACGGTAACCGCAATAGAAATGACTGGCCTGACCGCTAATTTCAGACAGGTCTTTAATATCGACCAGAACAGAGTTGCCGGACGCGGGACCATCAATCCGCAAGCGATTACGCCAGCAGATAGCACATACCTGGCCGGCCGCGGATTCGACGTAAGGCCTGTCGGGGTCAAGCCGCCGGGGAATAATATGGAATTACCGTTTGCAATGACAGATTTATTTGGTACAAACCTTGTACAATTTCGCGAACTTATCCAGTTTACACTTGTATCTAACCCGGCAATCGATACACTCTTTGTGGTCGCACAGGGTGACTACGGCGCTCAGGGGCGCATGGCTATGGCGCTTATTACTCCCCGAATAATAAGTTTTCAAGACCTGGGTATAGTTTATGGCAAAGGTATTATAGATCCAATGAGTATATTTGTAGCAGACCGTGATGCTTTGCAGGCAATGCTGTTTGATGTTCGGGCCCAAAATGTTTATGATTAATATAATATTATAAGGGAACGCAAGTATTGTCACTTGCGCGAGAGAGAAGTGAAGATATCTGTTTATAATTTTTTGTTCATATCTGTGTTTGCAATATCGTCATTGTATGTGTTGCCATCAGATGCAAATAATTGTACTGAGTGCGCAGCAGGGTGTTTCGGCATAGGTGGTGAGGGTGAGATGAACTATTTGCCCTGTCTTGAGCCGGGTAAATTTTGTCCTGGGGGTGATGGTACTACAAGACATTGCCCCGAAAACAGCAATACTGTGGGTGAGGGCAAATGCCCCAAATGCGAATGCACGAACGTGCCCAATCATGCGACAGTCATCGGTCCGGGCTACAATAACCAAGATAGCTGTCCGTGGACAGCAACATGCAACACCACGGAGCAGGCTCGGTGGGGTGGCACTGCGACTGCGGGATGTGTTCCTTGCGCTGCTAGTACTGCTGGCAGTGTTGGGAGTTTTAACAGTCTCCCCCCCCACGGTGCCAGTAATGTGCCACCGGAGGCCATGAACTGTCCAGCTTGTCAAAACAAACCGCGGCCCTGCACGGTTGTTCCGCCGCACACATTCCCCGGAAATCCCGAATGCCTTGACAATGCCGCTACCTGCTGGGAGTATGTCGGTGCCGGATTAACTGTAGATAGTTGCGTTATACGAATAACCCGTCTCCCATCTGGAATTGCCGCTACAAACAATAACACAGCCAACGCGGGATGTGCTTGTTGCAATCCCTATCACTGGTCTGGTGATGGTATGGTTGTTTGCAACCCAACACATACAGATTGTGGTGGAGAACTCCACCCCCTTGGAAACAGGTATTCTGCAGGGTGCGACTTGAAACCCGTTCTCCCCCCTTTCAGCAGTGCCGTCGATTTCTGTGGCCGCAGCGTAGATGCGCCTGGGCATTGTATAGATTTTGACACAGAGAATGGATTATGCAGGGAGTGTGCGCCAGGGTTTGGGCTCAGTGGAGGAGCTTGTCTTGTGTGTACACCAGGGAGTTTTTCCGCTGATGGCAAACTCCCTTGCCAGAGCTGTGAACTCGGAAGTCTACCTAAACCGGGTGGTGGAACAATCACTTCTATTGCTCCATTTACTGACTATACTCATTGCCGATATCGTTGTCCCGATAGAAGTTTGACTTGTGTAGCTGACCCTGGATGTCAACAAATTTTTGGGTGGACTGTGGATTATGTGAATTATCCTAATTTAGGCTGGGCCAGCGACTGTAGGTATAGTATATTTTGTAACCCTGGATATGAATCCGTTTACAATGATACAGATAATGCGCAATGCAGAGCAAGAATAGTTACTATTCAATTGAATAAGGGTGGTGCAAGTGGCCCTGTGCCGACAAGGGGCCTTGACACTGCTGTCGGCACCTCTGATGAGGTTGATACAACCTCGGCGAATCATAAATGTACATTCGGCAGAAATTGTATTTTACCAACTCCTGCAAGGCTTCGCCGAAATGGTTACTGGCTTACAGAGCAGTTGCGATGGTGTGAAGTGAATGGTATCGTCAACAATGGCTTCTGGGGAACATGCTATCAGGCGAACCATCCGTTTATAAGTCAATTCATATCCGAAATTGTGGGCGAAAATAAAGAAATCCCTATCGAATTATTTGCCCGATGGGAACCGTGTGCTCTTGGGCATTTCAAACCCTATGAAGATCGTCCCGCTCTTAGAACACCTGCTCATCCAGACCCCAGCGCTGGTACAGCGCCATGTATTCCTTGCGCGCGTGGGTCTTTCAGTCCTGGCACTACATCAGCAGCAGTTCCTGCAACCGCATGTACCGAATGCGCGGATGGAAGAACGACCGCTGCTGCTGGTACTGCGGATATGGGGGCTCATGCTCCGCAATGCCGTGAATGTCCGAATACTGTTGTTAATGGAATCGCCACTTGGGCGCCGCAACCCTGGAATCCGAATACTAATAACGTAGATACGCTCTGCCGCATAGCCACCTGCCACCCTGGATTCCGCTTGGACGGCGGTGCTGCCAATAACAATTCCTGCAGGATCTGTCAGGCTGGTGACCCGGGTTGCCCTGTCGCTTGTTCGGCGGCTAATTCTGAACCTGCCGGCTCGCCGCATGGCGGTTGCCGGTGCATAGTGGGATATTTTGGCGGTACCAATCCCCCGAATCCGGGCTTGCCACCTGGTAGTTCCTGTACTCTTCGATCCTTGCCCCCCACTACTCCGCCCAACTGTGGGGGCATCGATCAACTGCCCTGCTGTCCGCCTGGTGCCGTGGTCTGTGATAATAATAATTCAGCCAGAAGATGCACCTGTTCGAGCACTGGTAACCCCACCCATTGTATCCCCGAATGCCGACCGTGTCCAACCGGTATCAGTCCCGCCGGTGCGACACAGGTAGACCAATGCAGGGCCATGACACTGATAGACAGCGCCGGAACGCTTACTTTGAGCGGCATCAAACTATTCTTTTAAATCTATTCATGGAACATTTTAAACGCTGTCCAATATATTCATTCATGGTGTGTTTTTAATGTTGTCCACTATAGTGGACAACTGGTTTTCAGTCATCATATCAGGACATCTTAATGGTTGTCTACTATAATGGACAGATTGAAACGGCTTTCAAAGAAAGCCGTCATTCCGGCGAAGGCCGGAATCTCAGATTGTAAAATATTATCGCGGCAAAGCGCCGCGATACTTTTTGTGCAACTTGGGATTCCGGGCTCGCTTCGCGCCCCGGAATGACGATTGGCCATAATAAAACCTGTCTGCTATAGTGGACAACTGGTTTTCAACCATAATATAGTAGGGGCGCGTATTCGCGCCCATTAACGGGGCGTAAATATACGCCCCTACATCAACCGATAATCCCCACGTTTTGTATGGGCGTGCCGCCGCACGCCCACATAATATGAATGCGTTCAAAGTTAAAGGGCGCAAGCATTGCGCCCCTACATCAACCGATAATCCCCACGTTTTGTAGGGGCGTGCTGCGCACGCCCACATAATATGAATGCGCTAAAAAGTTAAAGGGCGCAAGCATTGCGCCCCTACACCGTTCGTCATGCTCGCGCGTTACTGCACCGCGCCGGTCGAAGGATAAAACGTCAGGCGGATGCGCTGCCAATGCTCGAATTCCCCCGGCGGCAGCATGCGGAACGGTTGGCACGTATTTATAGCCGCGCGGATGGTTTCCAATATATACGCGAAAGCCGGATCGTCGTCCGCGCGCGACGCTTGTTCAAACCACAACCGGCGCACCATGCCGTTCTGGTTCATATCCAGATGCGCGACCGCGCGAATGTCCCCCACACCGGGACGACTGGCGTCGAATTGCCAGCATCTTGTCACAGCGACGCGCAGCGCGTCGACAACCGACACCGTCATAGTCCGATTCAGCGTCGCCGTTTCGCGGTTCACCCGTATTGTCGTCGTCTGTACCGGCGCCGGCCGCGGCGGCGGCGGCGTCTCTGGCGCCGCAGGCGGCGCCAAGTGTTGAGTTTGGAGTGTTGAGTTTTGAGTTGCAGGTTCCGGCGCCGGTTCTGGCGGCTTTGGCGCCGGCGGTGGTGCGGCGACGTTGCGCAGCTGCGTCTCGTCCCGCGTAATCTGGACCCGCGCCAGGTCTATTTCCATAATCTGAATCCTATCCGGCGCGACAATCTTTATCAATGGATCGCCGAAAACCGCAAACGAAGTCACAATAACCGCAACGACAACCAGATGCCCGCCGGTCGATATAAGAAAGTTTTCAAGATTAAAAGCAGTGTCTTTCATAAGTGTGCAGTTTGCAGAGTGCAGAGTGCAATTATTTGGCTTTTGGTTTTAGCGTTTTGGTTGTTGTTGTTAGAATTCTTGTGATTTCGTTGCAGTCGGCGAAAATGCTTTCGTGTTCCTTTGGAGTCATGTATCCCGCATCTTTCAGCAAATCCAGCCAATATTGCGTTTCGCTGCATTCTTTCAGAGCGATATATATTTTAGACAGAAAATCGTTCTGGCTTATAGCGCATTCCGCTTCGGCAAGGTTTGCGCCTATGCTGGTCCCGGAACGCAGAATCTGTTTCGAAAGAACGAATTCTTTTTTCTTTTCGCATAAATGTTTGTACAGTTTTATAATACGCAAAGCGAAAAGTTTACTTTTTATCTTTGCCGGCCCGTTCACCATTTTTTATCCTTTTCGATTGCACTCTGCACTCTGCAAACTGCGCACTTAGTTTTCAAACTGTGTCCGCAGGCCCACTCGCTGGAACCCCGCGTCCTTTAATGCGCCCATCATCAGCATCACCGCGCCGTACGATGCGCCGCGGTCGCCGTTTATCATAATCCCCAGATTCGGATTTTCACCGCGCATCGCGGCGGCCCGCGTCACGATCTGGTCGCGGGACAGACGCTGTTCCCCCAGGAAATAGCGCCCTTGCCTGTCGACGCTTATCTGCAGCGCGCGGTCGTCGCCGGTCATCGAATGCGTGCCTTGGGGCAAATCCAAATCTATGCCGGATGTAAGCATCGGCATCGACACCATGAACACCGCAAGCAGCACCGTCATGACGTCGATCATCGGCGTCAGCGAAAGCGAGGCATCTGATTTTCTTGTGTTTCTGCGTGACATTTTTTACTCACTTCGTTCGTCGTGATATGTGACACGTAACAAGTGATACTTATAGCTTTCCGGTATCACATGTCACATGTTGCGTTAAGTTATTTTTTGCAACCGCACAATATTTCCTTGCGGGCTTCGTCCAGTTCGTCGTACAGCGCATCCGACTTTTTCGAAAAATACTGGTACGCTATGGCCGCCGGAATCGCAACCATCAGACCCAATGCAGTCGTGCCCAATGCCGCCGCCAATCCCGGCGCGATGACCGCAATGTTCGCGGATTTGTTGACGCCGATGGCGCTGAACGACATCATGACGCCCCAGACCGTCCCGAACAGGCCGATGAACGGCGCGACAACGCTGGCCATCGACAAAAACCAAAGGTTTTTATCGAACGGCCGTATCAGCCGGTCGATTATGGTTTCCATATTGTCGTCGCGGCGGATTTTGGCCGGCTGGCGCTTTTCCGATATCCACAGCCGGATTTTTTCGATGATGATCACCCATGATATTATGCTGCCGATTACCAGAATAATGCTGGTCACCGCAATCAGCAAATCGCCGGTGAAAAGATTTATAAGTGAAAAGTGATTCGTAGTCATTTTGTTTTTCCTTTGAGTTTATGAAAGCTGTCCCAGCCAGTCCGCAGGAATGCGTTGCGGCTTTAAGTTTTTTATATCCACATAAGCGACGCGGATATTGATTATTGCACAGACAATGCCGTCGCGCAAGAATTTCTGTTCAATATCAACGGATGCGGCGCCGACGTTCGTCGCGCTGGATTCTACAATTATTTCGTCCATAAGATTTAACGGAATATCGTATTTCGCGGACAGTTTTTTGATAATGAATCCGCCATTCTTGTCGGCAAGCATTTCTTTTTTGAACCATGCCATCCGTGCGCGCTCTGCAATTTCGATAAACCGCGCGTGATAGACTATGCCCGCGGCATCGGTGTCCGCAAATGCGATGGTAAATGGAAATTTATGCGAAGTCAATTTCATTGTCCTTTGTTTAAATATTTTTCAAGCAATGTAATTTTTTCCGGTTGGATTGCACAGGCAAATGTGCCGATTATTTTTTTTATTTCCGCCAACGGCACGTATTTGACGGCGGCTATTTCGGATTCTTGAAACTTTATATCCGATATTCTCCAGTCGCCCCGGGTAAAATATACATGCGGGTGCGTTTGATGTTCGGGGTTTGTCGTATTGAAAAAATCCCCAAGAAATACGAATTGTTCCACAGGGATATCGATGCCCAATTCTTCCATCGTTTCCCGTTTCACGGTATCCAGCGGCGATTCACCAGAATCAATCCAGCCGCCCGCGGACATTCCCCACTTGTTTGGATTTTTCACATTGGGCGCGCGAAGTTGTAATAAAAGTTCCCCGTGTTCGTTCATAAGCCACACGGATGCCGTTCTTGTCATTTTTCCAACCCCAAGTGTTTGTATCCTGCGTCCGTCACCATGCGGCCGCGCGGGGTGCGTTGGATAAAACCCTGTTGCATAAGGTATGGTTCGATGACATCTTCGATTGTGTCGGCCGGTTCGGACAGGACCGCCGACAGGTTTTCAATACCCACCGGACCGCCGGCGTAATGTTTGACAATCGCGCCCATATATTCACGGTCAATCGCGTCCAGGCCCATAGTGTCTATGCGGAGTTGTTGAAGAGTTGTTTTTATCGTGTCGGCCGTAATGGCGGCTGATGATGTCGTTGCGGCGAAATCGCGCGCACGCTTTAACAAACGGTTTGCTATGCGCGGGGTTCCGCGGCTGCTGCCCGCCAATGTTAATGCGGCGGCCGCGTCAATCGGTATGCCAAGTATATTCGCGCTGCGCGAAATGATTTTTGCCAAATCCGCGGCGGGATAAAAATTCAGACGCAAATCAATCCCAAACCGATCGCGCAAAGGATTCGAAAGCAAGCCAGTGCGCGTCGTTGCGCCGACCAATGTAAAAGGCGGCAAGTCTATGCGAACCGATTTGGCCGACGGCCCTTCGCCCAGCATTATGTCCAATTTGAAATCTTCCATCGCGCTGTACAAAACTTCTTCGATTGCGGTCGGAAGTCTGTGGATTTCGTCTATGAACAAAACGTCGTGCGGCTCTAACGCGGTAAGGATTGCGGCCAAGTCGCCCTGTTTGGTAAGCATCGGCGCAGATGTTGCGCGAAAATTCACACCCAATTCGTTCGCCACAATATGCGCCAAAGTCGTCTTGCCCAGACCCGGGGGCCCGTACAGCAATACATGATCCATCGCTTCGCCGCGCGACGCGGCGCCGTTGATGAATACCGACAGGTTTTGTTTCAAGCCCTCCTGACCCACGAAGTCGGTCAGTTTTTTCGGACGTATGCCCGCACCCAATTCATCGGGCAATTCGGGATTTAAAAAGCGGTCATTTTGTTGATTCATTTTTTACAGCAATTTGTTTTCTTCGTTTTCGCGGCCGACATACGCTTTCACATCATTATACAATTGCTTCAGTTCGGCGGCGCTTGCGTATTTCGCGTCCGCGTTCTTGACATGTATCGTTTCCAGGATTATCTGGGCCTGTTTTTTCAGTATGTGCGTCAGATGATGCTGGAATGCGCCGGCGTTCGCATCCTCTTCAGTTCCCTGCAGCAGCAGCCCGCGGTTCGGCCGCGGCGACAGGAATGAAAAATCGGACACCGCGTAATCCGGCGACACCAGAACGAATCCGGATACTTCGGGCCGGCGCATCATCGCCTGCAGCACGTACCAGGCGCCGATATGGTTGCCGGCCAGCCAGATCTTGTCGCTGTCGTCGTTGTGGTTCTGTATCCAGTCGATGACCGTCGCGATGTCTATCATGTTGTCCGCGGTCGTCCCCAGCGTTCCCGCGGAATCGCCCACGCCGCGGTAATTGAACCGCAGGACGGAAAATCCAATATCCATATATGCGCGGAACAGCGCGTACGATATGCGGTCGTTCATGTGGAATCCGGCGCGCGGATTTCCCGACAGAACCACGGCCAGCGGCGCGGTGTCCCCCGGCGCTTTGTGGTATACCGCGTGCAGTTTGCCGGCTTCTCCGTGTATCATTACGTCGACCATAATATGCTCCCTTTGATCGCAAATAGTGACCAGTAATCAGTAACCGGTAACCAGTTTGCGTGTTTCGATGTATTGCTTATACAACAATTGAAAGTCGGATTTCAACATAATTTTATATAATTATATGTTTAACATACATATAACTGATTTACAAACTCTCTGACCACTTGGTTCTTGACCGGTAGTCTTTTTTTTGCAAGCAACAGCGGGTCGTTAAGCGATTACCTCCCTCTTGACGAGGGGATATATTTATCGCTTGCCTTACAAGGTGCCTTTGTGATTAAATGCATACGGTCATGAAGCACAGGGAAACACATTACGATAATTATGTAGGGGCGCATCGCATGCGCCCAAGGGCGTGCTCGGCACGCCCCTACACGTACAACACCGTGAAACCCGCAGAACTCTACACACACACACACACACACACACACACACACACACACACACACATGTAGATAACATTGGTGGTAAAAATAATTTTTGCGCGCGGCTATGCCGCGCGGCTATCGTTGTCGCCGCTTTATTTTTTGCCAGTGGTTCCGCCGATGCGGTCCAGATTACATACAACCTGAACGGGGGAAGCGGTTCGCCACCCGCGGCGATAACCTGTACGTCGGGCGCGTCTTGCAACTTGAACGCCGGCGCGACGAATGCCTTTCACCGTGCGGGCCACATTCTGGTCGGGTGGGACACGACCGCGCGAACCCCGACGACAAGCATAACGGGAAGCTTCAGTATAACCGTTTCGGCCAACACGACGGTCCATGCGGTCTGGCGGCAATGCGCCGGCGGAACATCCAAGGCGGCAACCGCCAATGCCAATACGGCGTGTACCAACTGTGCCGTCGGGTTATGGTCTGCGGCCGGGGCATCCGTCTGCGATACCGGCAACTGTCCCGCCGGGTACAGCCTTGTCAGCGACCAATGCCAAATTATCTGTGCGGCCGGTCAACGCGTGCAAAGCCGCGGCGCGGGGTGCACTAATTGCGCCGCGGGAACTTTCAGAAGCGGAAGTGTTTCCGTCCTTTCAGGGAATACTTTGGCCTGTGGCAGTTGCGCCGCCGGAAGATGGGCCGCGGCCGGGGCGGCCAGCTGCACGAATTGTGCGGCCGGAACGTGGTCCAGCGCGAGCTCGACATCGGCCGCCAGCTGCATTTTGAACCATTCTTCCTGTACTGGTGGAAACTGGGCTAACGGAGAGTCTATAGCGAATGCCGGTGCGGGATGGTTTTCCGCAGCGGGCGACTGCGCCAGAACGCAATGCGCCGCCGGAACATTTTCATCCACGGGGGTGGCCAGCTGCACCAATTGCGCTATCGGACTGTGGTCCACGACCGGGGCATCTGTCTGCAATACCAGCAACTGTCCCGCCGGGTACAGCGTGGTCAGCAGCCAATGCCGTATTACCTGTGCGGCCGGCCAACGCGTGCAAAGC
>Ga0123353_10010496_pt1 | contig 12916 bp, 9 predicted proteins | sample TergutLab28metaG_3_FD_92763 | JGI IMG/M metagenome (GOLD analysis project Ga0123353, IMG submission 92763) | Labiotermes labralis P3 segment gut microbial communities from Petit-Saut dam, French Guiana - Lab288 P3 | ecosystem: Host-associated > Arthropoda: Insects > Digestive system > Gut ...
CCTCTGACCGTGACAGCACAGTACGAGATCAACAAGTACATCGTAGTGTTCATTGACTGGGACGGCAGAGTAATTGCTGAACGTACAGTCGAGCACGGCGCCGCAGCAACCGCTCCGGCTGATCCGGCAAGAACGGGCTACACATTCACCGGCTGGGACGTTGATTTCAGCAGCATCACCGACCCTCTGACCGTGACAGCTCTGTACAGGGTCAATATGTACACGGTTTCCTTCTACAAGCAGAGTCAGGACGGCAGCAACAATATTGCCAAGCTGCCTTTTGCCACGCAGCAGGTTGCGTACAACGAGCTTATAGATTGGACAAAGGTTTCCGCTGGCAAGAACGCGGTTTGGTATGTTACCGACGGAACGAAATATGGCGCTAAAATTGACGCTAAAACAGAAATCACCGGTGATTTGAAGCTTGCCGTGAAGGATCAAAACTACCAGTAACGGTATAGGGGCAACACCCCAATCCGAGAGTGCAACATTGTGAAATAAGGTAATTCATGTTAAGTATTTCATTACAGCCTGCCCGCCTATAGAGAGGGCAGGCTGTAATGATGAAATGCGAGTACGTTAAAATTAAGGACAGAAAGATAAACAATCCATAATTAGTTGTGTCAAGTTTTTTGTGTAAACTCTCCAGATTAAGCAGCATCAGCATTATCTCAATTCGGAAGGACGATATCGAGCTTGCCGCGGATAACCGCCCATCCTGAAATAGGCTTTATCCATTTTTACTATATCCATTGTCCTTAGGTAAAGTATCTTAAATACCGCGTTGTCATTTGGGAAAGCGGCTGTTTTTCGTTATATAGAGGCGTTTTACAATTCTGTCCGCCCTCACACTAGCATTGGTTGGATTACACCTAACGTGTTTGAGGCTTCACTCTCGGACGATTTTGATATCTGTACGAGAAATACTGCGTAAAACTACGATTCATTCCGCTTTTTTGTGCTTTTCATTGTATAACATGCCGGGAAGGGGACACCATAAAAAATATCCGATTGGGTGTATTACGTGCTCATCCTTTACGTTAAGCTTTTTGAGCTTGAGGCAGTTGAGCATGAACACACGATTTATCGCAAAATGTCCGAATCGTTTATCAATATCATCAATCACGTACTAAACCATTCTGCACATTCATGCTTCGCCTCATCTTAATAAAGGGAAAGTTGCTTCGACATGCCGATTGAAACTAGACTCGTCCCTCGTATTCCAATACTACGCGGGTGTTTCTCCCATTTTTAATTAATCATGGGTAACCCCTCGGCTTTACCGATGGTACGGTGACTCGGATATTGATTTTCAACAAAGGAGGCAGGGATGCTTATGAAATATTTAGCTCACGAAAGAAAAAACAAAAAAGGTGAGATTGAAGATTTTCAGACAGTATTTCAACATACGGAAAGGGTTTCATAATTTTAATGAAATTTTCTAGCTTATAATATTGATGAACTGGCAGCAATAATGAATAATTATTGTCAATAATTCAAATGAGAAGGTGGAAACGTGACTTATACTTCATACATTGCACATAAAGATAAATACCGAGACGGAAAGGAACATTCACTGATTCTTCACTTGGAAGAAACGGCGCGGCTTGCACAGAAGCATGCGGCGCCTTGGGGCGATACATTTGCGTATCAGTGCGGATTAGTTCACGATGTGGGTAAATATTCAAATGCTTTTCAGGAGCGAATTCGTGGCAAAAAACATCGAGTGGACCATGCCACTGCTGGTGGTCAGCTGCTGTATGAAAAGAACAATAAGTCAATTCTCTCTCTCTTGGCAGCATATTGTGTGATGGGACATCACGGAGACGGACTGCTGAATGGAGGCTCTGACATGCACGACACTGGAGACGATATAACACTTTTCGGTCGTTTAAAACGTCACATCGAGCGCTATGATGCCTACAAAACAGAATTGAATTTACATCAAATGGAGCCGTTATTTCAGCAGTGGGCAGATGGTTTTGACGCGGCTTTTTTTGTACGTATGGCATTCTCTGCGTTAGTAGACGCTGACTGGATTGAAACAGAGCGGTTTTTCAGCTGCGAAAACATGCCACGTGGCGGCTTCTCGGAAATCTCCGCTCTGCATGAGAAATTAAAGATTCATACTGTGCGATTTTTGAACCCAGAGGGAGAAATTAGTAAGCTGAATCAAATGCGAAATCAATTGCTGAAGAATTGCTTGAGCGCTGCTAATTTGCCCAGCGGACTCTTTACACTCACCGCTCCAACCGGTAGCGGGAAAACATTCGCTAGTCTAGCATTTGCGTTGAACCATGCTGCACGACATGGCAAGCGACGTGTAATTCATATCGTGCCCTATAACACAATTATTGAGCAGAATGCAGGAGAATTTGAAAAATGGCTCGGTGCGGAGAATATATTGTGCCATTACAACGATGTGCAGTACGACAATGACGACGAAAACGAAGTCATTCTCAACAAACGCTATTCTACAGAGAACTGGGATTACCCAATTATAGTGACCAGTAGCGTGCAATTCTTCGAATCTCTGTTCGCACGCAAACCATCGAAATGCAGAAAATTGCACAATATAGCGGAAAGTGTGTTGATATTCGACGAAGCGCAGATGATCCCTGTTCCGTATCTGATGCCATGCATACGCGCAATCAAAACGCTTGTCATGCAATATGCCTGCTCTGCCGTGTTGGCAACAGCAACACAGTCAGAGTTGAGTGAATTATTTTTAAAGCATCCGTCTCAAAAGCCGCTTTTACTGACCGAAATTGCCGAAGATCCTCAGACGATGTATAACACTTTACGCCGCGCAACAATTCAACAATTGGGTGAACCACTAACTGAAGACGCACTGATTGGGCGAATAATTGCCCAAAAGCAGGTTTTGTGTATAGTTAACACACGTCGCCGTGCACAGACACTGTTCGCTAGATTATATAAGGCTGAGCCGGAGGGGACGTTTCATCTGTCAACGACGATGATTCCTTTACATCGAAAAGAAGTGCTGAAAAACATACACGAACGACTGAGTAAGGGACTTTTATGCCATGTTGTTAGTACGAGCCTAGTGGAGGCTGGAGTGGATTTAGATTTTGAAACGGTTTACCGAGAACGAGCTGGTTTAGACAGCATCGTGCAGTCAGCAGGGCGGTGCAATCGTGAGGGAAAGCGTAACCTTGAAGCGTCCGTAGTTATAGTGTTTACTTTTGTGGAAGGCAAGCCGCCACGGATGATTCAGCCAAACATAGACGTGTTTGGTCAAATTGCCCGGAAATATGATGACATTGCTGGAGGAGAAGCTATTAGCGCCTATTTTAAACAACTGTTTATTAACATTGGTCCAGAGCGTCTTGATATGAAAAATATTTTACCAATGTTCAATGACGGGGCTAAGGCAGTGTCTTTCAGGTTCGCAGATGCTGCAATGGCTTTTAAGTTGATTGACGACACGGAGCAACATATGGTTTATATCTTGCATGAAGCACAAGAATTGGAGACACGGTTGCGCTCCGGCGAACGGAGCCGTGGATTGTTTCGAGTGTTGGGTATGTATGGAGTAAACCTTTTTGAACAGGACATAAGGGCGCTGGAAAAAGTAGGCGCGATTGAACGAATGGACGAATCGGTACTATTATTGCGTATGGAATATTATGAGAAGCAAATTGGTGTAACGTTATTGCCGGAAGGAGGGCAAGCGATATTCATTTAACAAAAGGGGGGATTTACGATTGAGTTATGGATTCAAAGTGGAAATCTGGGGCGATTACGCTTGTTTTTCGCGACCGGAACTTAAAGTTGAGCGTGTGAGTTACGAAATCATCACGCCCAGTGCGGTGCGAGGTATATTGGAAGCGGTGATGTGGAAGCCAGCGATCAAATATTTCATTGACGAAATTGCCGTTTGCTCACCGATCCGATTCGAGAACTTCAGGCGCAACGAGGTGGGATTCAAGGTGAATTCTATGAAACCGAAGGCAGCTACAAGTGACCGTGAACAAAGAGCTGCGATGGTTCTGAGAAATGTGCACTACGTAGTAACTGCGCATTTTAAGATGACGCATAAAGCTGGTGCAGAGGACAACGAGAGTAAATTTGCCGATATAATATGTCGCAGGCTCGAAAAAGGTAAGAATTATCATATGCCGTACCTAGGTACTCGGGAATTTCCAGCTAAACTTCGACTTATTGGTGAGGGCGAAACAATGCCAGTACCAATTGATGAAACACGTGCGTTGGGGTTAATGCTCTACGATATCGAGTACGCGACCGAAATCAGGAAAGATGGTGTTGAGGTTATCAAAGAGTTCAAACCAATGTTTTTCATGGCTAATATGAACCACGGAGTAATTAACCTGCGCGGCGTGGAGGTATTCAGATGATTATTTCGGCGCTAGTAAAACGGTACGAGGACATCCCTGATATACCAATTGGCTGGCAGAAGCGCGAGGTTTCATACGCACTAGACATTGACGAGTATGGTCAACTGCTGGATGTGATCCTATTAGAAAAGACTGATAATGAAGCAGAGCAAAAAAAAAGAACGCTAACACTACCGCTAGAATTTGTACGACAGGGGATAAGAGCTTATGAAATAGCCAATTTCTTATGTGACAATGGTAATTATATGCTGGGGGTCGATCCGAAAAAGTTTGAATCAGCTAGAAGAATCCATGAAGAGTTATTAAGAGATGCTATATCGCCACAAACCAGGGCAATCTTAGCATATTTCAGTAGCGGAATTCCAAGATTTCCTAGTGAAAAACTGGACAAAAAGACTGCTGTCGCAGCGAAGTTTGTCTTCCAATTTAGCAAAATTAACGGTAGATTTGCCGATTATAGTGATGAAGTAATGCGTAACGCATGGAATATGTACTATACGAAAGAAAGCGGCGGATTAATACGTTGTTTAGTCACAGGGAAGGAAGATATATCTTTACACATTCACAGCGTTTTGCATTTGCGAGGCGGACAATCGAGTGGTTCGCGATTGATAAGTGCAAATGCGGAAAGCTTTACCTCCTACAGTAAAACAGCCAAAGATCGAGCTGCCGATGTGGGTAAATACGCTGCATTCGCTTATGTGACAGCCTTGAATATGCTACTTAAAGACGAGAAGCATCGCAAATTTATCGGAGGGGATACGCTGGTTTTTTGGGCGGAAAAGGGAGGTGAAGCGGAAGAAGCGTTGTTTTCCGATATGATGGCTCCACCGAAGGCAGACGAGGGAAAGAACCTTGAGGACTGTATCTCAAAGCTTGCAAAAGGTGATTGGATTGCTGGGTATAAGCCAGATCGATTGTTCTTTTTACTCTGCCTTTCTCCAAACGCTGCTAGGATCAGTGTCCGTTTTTTTCATGTAGGAGCGTTCGGCGATCTATTACGAAACATTCAAGCGCATTACAGCCGCCTTCATGTTGTAAGAGACGGTAAAACTCCTTTTAGATTTTTACCGTTATGGCTAATTCTAAAAGAAACGACTGCCAAACAAGCTGGAGATGTAAGCCCTCTACTAGGAGGTCAGCTGTTACGCAGTATTCTAACTGGTATGGATTATCCTTTTACACTTTTCTATGCAACTCTTGAGCGAATACGAGCGGGAGAAGCTGTAAGTCAAACAAAAGCTGCAATCATTAAAGCAACGCTCGTAAAAAATTATAATGAAAGCGAGGTAACAACAGTGGCATTAAATGAAGATTCAACATATAAACCCTATGTACTGGGAAGGTTGTTTTCTGTGTTAGAGCGGTTACAGGAGATAGCAAACAGTAATACTACGATCCGTGATCGTTACTTCTCCAGTGCGTGTACTAACCCAATCAACGTCTTTCCGACATTGCTTAAGCTGTCTATGCATCATGCATCAAAACTGGACAATTCTGTTTTTTATGAAAAGCTTAAGAGAGAACTGTTAGCGCGCCTAGATGATGAATCACCATTCCCGGCGATGCTGAGCCTTGATGATCAAGGACGGTTTATATTAGGTTACTATCACCAGAGGCAATCATTCTTCCCCAATAAGGACAAAGTGGAGGCGTAGAACAATGAACAAAAACAATTATGAAAATGCAATTTCCAACCGTTACGAATTTGTTTTATTGTATGATGTGGAAAACTGCAACCCGAATGGCGACCCGGACGCCGGCAATTTGCCGCGTATTGACCCAGAGACTGGACGCGGAATTGTGACTGACGTGTGTATCAAGCGTAAAATTCGCAACTACGTGGAAACGTGCTATGGCGATAAGCCGGGTTTTGACATCTACATCAGGCAGGACGCAGTTTTGAATCGCAACGATTTAATAGCTGGAGAAGCTTTGGACATTTCAGAGTCATTAGAGAAAATACAAAAATCTAAGAAGGAGGAGGCTCAAAAGGAAGGAGCGAAACTCAAAAAGTCGGATCCAAATATTGATATCCGTATACGGGATTCTATGTGCAGACATTTTTATGACATACGAACTTTTGGTGCGGTGATGACTACATTTGTAAAAGGAGCATTGAATTGTGGGCAGGTACGCGGGCCTATACAATTGGCTTTCGGTAAAAGCGAAGATCCCATTTTCCCAAGGGATATTACTATTACGCGTGTTGCAATCACAACAGAAGAAGACGCGCAGAAAAAAGATAACGAAATAGGGCGAAAAGCCATCGTCCCATATGGGTTGTATCGACAAGAGGGTTACATATCTGCTAACCTTGCACGAACCATCACAGGATTCTCCGACAAAGATCTCAATGTATTCTGGGAGGCATTACTGCATATGTTCGATGACGACAGAAGCGCTGCGCGCGGCAAAATGGTACTACGTGAGTTGATAGTCTTCAAGCATGACTGTTGTCTTGGTAACGCTCCAGCTCATAAACTCTTTGAGCGCGTAGAGGCCTTACGCAAGGACGACGTGAAAGTACCGCGCAAATACTCTGATTATGTTGTTACAATTAATGAAGATAATCTGCCCGCTGGTGTGACTATCGATCGTAAATATAGGGATGATATTCCCTGATCCTTTTCTCTATACAATAGATAGCTTTTGATTTTATATGTTGTCCGACACCGAACTCTTATTGATCTCAAGCCTTCAGCACATTGTTTTTTGTGAAAGACAATGGGCTTTAATCCACATCGAACAGCAGTGGCAGGATAATGTGTTGACAGTTGAAGGTAAACAATTGCACGAACGCGCCGATTCCGGGTTTTCAGAGTCGAGGGCGGAACTCAGAATAGAAAGAAGTTTACGCCTAAGGTCGCTGAAACTCGGACTCACTGGTGTTGCAGATGTTGTCGAGTTTCATCGTGAGGAAAGAGAAGGAAATCTTTTTTGGCTGCCCTTCCCTGTTGAATATAAACGGGGAAGGGAACGCCCTGATACCGGAGATAGAGTACAACTCTGCGCTCAGGCAATATGCCTTGAGGAGATGCTCGGGGTTGATATTCCGAGAGGAGCAATATTCTATGGTCAGCCAAGACGACGAACACAAGTGGAATTTGATGAGGAACTGCGGAAAACAGTCGCAGAACTATGTGAGCAGGCGAGAAAGATGATCGAAACTGGAGATATTCCGCCTCCGAGGTTTGGAAGCCATTGTAAAAACTGCTCTCTTGTGAACGAATGTATGCCGGAAATTTCTGGAAATGCGGATAAGGGACAAGCGGAAAAATATATCCAAAAGCTGCTGAAGGAGGCTGTCGATGAGGCGACTGCTTAACACGCTTTACATCACCACACAAGACACGTGGTTGTCTCTTGATGGGGAGACAATCGTTGTAAGCGTTGAGAGGCAAGTAAAACAAAAATTACCGATACACAATATCGGCAGTATAATCTGTTTCGGGCAGGTTGGCGCTACGCCTCCTCTCCTTGGTTTCTGCGCTTCACGCGGCGTGGCAGTTTCGTTTATGACTGAATATGGAAAATTCCTTGCGCGTGTGGATGGACCTGTACGCGGAAATGTCCTCTTACGACGGCAGCAATATCGTCTTACCGATAGCATGGAGGAAAGCGCAAAGATAGCGCGCTCGGTACTCATCGGAAAAGTTGTGAATTCACGTATCGTACTTCAGCGCGCAGCGCGGGAAGGAGAGGGCATGAATTCAGATTTGTTGAACGCTGCCATAAAATATCTTGCAATTACTCTCAAGGATTTTAGTAAACCTCAGCCGTTGGAAACTTTACGAGGGCTTGAAGGAGACGCGGCGCGCCATTATTTCGACGTTTTCGATAATCTTATTTTAGCTCAAAAAGACGACTTCAAATTTATGGACCGTAACCGTAGGCCGCCTACTGATAATGTCAACGCGATGCTGTCGTATGTGTATACACTGTTAGCACATGAGGTAATTGCGGCTCTTGAGGGAGTTGGGCTTGATCCTGCCGTCGGATTTCTTCATCGTGACCGCCCTGGAAGACCAAGCCTTGCCCTTGACCTTATGGAAGAATTTCGTTCGTGGCTTGCAGACAGATTAGTGCTTACGCTTATAAATCGGCGCGAGGTGACAGGTAAACAATTTGTAAAAAGCGAAAGCGGAGCTGTGGAAATGGATAAAGATGCACGAAAAACTCTGCTCCTTGCGTGGCAAAACCGCAAAAAGGACGAGCTTACTCATCCATTCCTGCAGGAAAGAGTTTCAATTGGTCTCCTTCCTCATATTCAAGCGAGCCTTTTGGCACGTTACATTCGCGGAGATATAGATGCTTACCCGCCTTTTGTCTGGAGGTAAAAAAGATGATGGTATTGATAACCTATGATGTAAGCACTGAAAGCGATGGAGGAAAGAGGAGGCTTCGGCAGGTTGCGAAACAATGTCAGAACTTTGGGCAGCGCGTTCAAAACTCGGTTTTTGAATGTCTTGTTGATCCAGTACAATGGGCAGACCTCAGTCATAGGCTTGAAAAAATAATAGATGAAGAACACGATAGTTTAAGATACTACTTTCTCGGCAGCAATTGGAAAAGACGGGTTGAGCACAGAGGAACAAAACCAAGCTATGATCCGGAAGGTGCATTAATTTTATAGTTTTATTAGGATAGTGTTTTAAATTTTATTCAGTCGAGCTACTATTAAGTTGCGCCCTTCACGGGTGCGTGGATTGAAACATGATGTTCATGAAAGGAATCGATGATAATGCCTGATATATCAAAAGTTTTTACGCATATTGATGAACTCAAAGACAAACTTACAGCATTGCGTCCCTTAAATGAAACTGAGTTATTGCGTTTGCGCGAGGAATTTATGATAGAAAACACTTATAACTCTAACGCCATTGAAGGGAACACCCTAACGCTTAGAGAAACGGCACTTGTATTACAAGGCATAACGATAGAGGGGAAGCATGTCAGAGAACACCTGGAAGCAATAGGACACAAGGATGCTTTTTATTACATGGTTGAGCTTTCTGATGCAAAAACTCCGTTGACAGAACGCGTCATAAAAGAGCTACATTCGCTCGTTCTTATGAATGATGCAAAAAACAAAGGCACGTATCGAAGCATTGAAGTTGCAATAGTTGGGGCTGTTCATAGCCTGACTCCGCATTATCTCATTCATGAACAAATGGAAGCATTGATAAATGATTATGAAAACATGAAGCGGGAAAAACACATCATAGAAGCTATAGCGGAATTTCATTTGCGATTTGAAGGAATACATCCATTCATTGACGGTAATGGAAGAACGGGACGGCTTATTATGAATCTTGAGCTTATGAAGGAAGGTTTTCTTCCCGTTAATATAAGGTTTGCCGACCGTCAGGAATACTATGATTGTTTTGATAGCTACTATTCGGAGGCTCGTACTGCTGAACCTTTGACGCATTTGATTCTATCTTACGAGGAAGAAGAAATATTGAGATATATTAAAAAGATATCTTGACAGACACAGAACATACAATGAGCAAAACGATTTTTAAATATTCTCTTTTTAAGTACCATTTATGGGCACAGAGGTTAAACGCGAACCGGTAGCTTACAATAAATGTATTAGAAAATAGTGTTGCTATTTTATTGATTAGCATTTGTTTATATGAGATACTAAATAGAATTAGTTCGCGGTTATGATGGATAGTAAATTTGTAAACTTTGTATTTAAATGGAGGATTGATATTAACAAAATTTTTTATAAGTACGCGTAAATATGCTCTGAAAATATTGATTTTAGTAAAATGAATTGTAGTACTGTCGCGCCCTGTACGGGCGCGTGGATTGAAACCACTTGAGCTGTTATTTTTACAAGGGAGTCATAGTCGCGCCCTGTACGGGCGCGTGGATTGAAACTCAGGTGTTTGTCGCCATCCGAAAACGGCGGGGTCGCGCCCTGTACGGGCGCGTGGATTGAAACGAATACTTGATTGTTATGGCTGTTCTGTTGTTAGTCGCGCCCTGTACGGGCGCGTGGATTGAAACATATATAGCCATAGTTCCAAATACAACAAATAGAAGTCGCGCCCTGTACGGGCGCGTGGATTGAAACAATCCATCCTCAAGAGCCTGTTCAGTCTTTGTCGTCGCGCCCTGTACGGGCGCGTGGATTGAAACCGGAGGTTTCCGACCGGCAGCTGATCAGCGTCGAGTCGCGCCCTGTACGGGCGCGTGGATTGAAACTACAATGTGCATACTTCCATAAAACACTTTCAAGTCGCGCCCTGTACGGGCGCGTGGATTGAAACATTGTTGACTTTAAAGAGGGGGAAGGATTTCGCGTCGCGCCCTGTACGGGCGCGTGGATTGAAACAGTCTGGGCTGACATCTCCATCCAAAGCATGGGTCGCGCCCTGTACGGGCGCGTGGATTGAAACCACTGATGTCACCCCCTAAGTCTGTTGATACATGTCGCGCCCTGTACGGGCGCGTGGATTGAAACTTTGAGAACCCGCTCTATTACACACTTCTCTCCGTCGCGCCCTGTACGGGCGCGTGGATTGAAACGCTACAATCCTCTGGCTGATAAGCGGGGAAATGTCGCGCCCTGTACGGGCGCGTGGATTGAAACCATGGAGCCGACGCGAATTGCGATGGGGTCAGGGGTCGCGCCCTGTACGGGCGCGTGGATTGAAACATCTAAAACCTTCTTTACCGAAGGCGGACAGAGGTCGCGCCCTGTACGGGCGCGTGGATTGAAACATCGAAAACCCAATTATTAAAAGTCTCATCGCAGTCGCGCCCTGTACGGGCGCGTGGATTGAAACTCAGAATTAGCTTTCCCAACCCGGAAGCACGCCCGTCGCGCCCTGTACGGGCGCGTGGATTGAAACTTGTAATACACGAGTAGCTACAATTGATTATGGTCGCGCCCTGTACGGGCGCGTGGATTGAAACTAAAAGATAGGAGTTGATTGTATGGACAAGGATGTCGCGCCCTGTACGGGCGCGTGGATTGAAACTTCTGAATTTTGAGCATCGTAATATTATAGCGCAGTCGCGCCCTGTACGGGCGCGTGGATTGAAACTTCAAGGTGCGCGTCAAGGGCGAGTTCCCGGAGGTCGCGCCCTGTACGGGCGCGTGGATTGAAACGTGGTAAGCGATGTGAGCATTTTTCACATTGGTCGCGCCCTGTACGGGCGCGTGGATTGAAACACGAGCTATTTTCATGGTGACTATTGCTCTATTGTCGCGCCCTGTACGGGCGCGTGGATTGAAACAATTCAGTCGTCGCCGGGAATTTTACGAGATCGGGTCGCGCCCTGTACGGGCGCGTGGATTGAAACTGACAACTTCGTACATCAAAGAACTTGATATGCCGTCGCGCCCTGTACGGGCGCGTGGATTGAAACTTTTATGTTACTTGAGACTTGAGACTTGAGACTTGTCGCGCCCTGTACGGGCGCGTGGATTGAAACCGCTCTTTGAACCATTTGCGAGTTTATTCTCAGTCGCGCCCTGTACGGGCGCGTGGATTGAAACCAAACACAATTGGCGTATTTGTTTCATAATCAGTCGCGCCCTGTACGGGCGCGTGGATTGAAACTGAAAGCATCAGCGTTTGAGGCTGCCAATTTAGTCGCGCCCTGTACGGGCGCGTGGATTGAAACAATACATTCGATAAAGTATTTGCCAACTGCCTTTGTCGCGCCCTGTACGGGCGCGTGGATTGAAACACCTCTATGCATAAACCTCCGTGCCAGACGCATGGTCGCGCCCTGTACGGGCGCGTGGATTGAAACAATAAATACGTAAATACATGTTTTGCACGTTTTGTCGCGCCCTGTACGGGCGCGTGGATTGAAACACAGAAAAGGTATCATATATTTTTTAAGATGTCGTCGCGCCCTGTACGGGCGCGTGGATTGAAACCATCGATATGGCACAGGTGTGGGCGCAGGCGTACGTCGCGCCCTGTACGGGCGCGTGGATTGAAACATACAAGTACAGCTAATATCAGGCACTTGAACCGTCGCGCCCTGTACGGGCGCGTGGATTGAAACGGCTGTTCCAGTCCGGCAAAATCCTCGGGCGCGTCGCGCCCTGTACGGGCGCGTGGATTGAAACCAGTATGCTATGCGGCATATAAATAATTCTCTTCGTCGCGCCCTGTACGGGCGCGTGGATTGAAACTACGCGTCGTAGGACGTCATCTGTGCCGTTTGGGTCGCGCCCTGTACGGGCGCGTGGATTGAAACTCCGTCGAATTCGTCTTCGAGAAATGCCGTAAGGTCGCGCCCTGTACGGGCGCGTGGATTGAAACAACGATTCTTCCGTCAAATACTTTTACAATATCCGTCGCGCCCTGTACGGGCGCGTGGATTGAAACATCCTGATACTCTCCTGTTCCGTTTCCGCGCTGGTCGCGCCCTGTACGGGCGCGTGGATTGAAACGACGAGGCGAGCGCTATTGACGATATGATCTGGGTCGCGCCCTGTACGGGCGCGTGGATTGAAACAATGTGGGATGTGTTGGTGCGTGGTAGATTTATAAGTCGCG
>Ga0123353_10010497_pt1 | contig 12915 bp, 12 predicted proteins | sample TergutLab28metaG_3_FD_92763 | JGI IMG/M metagenome (GOLD analysis project Ga0123353, IMG submission 92763) | Labiotermes labralis P3 segment gut microbial communities from Petit-Saut dam, French Guiana - Lab288 P3 | ecosystem: Host-associated > Arthropoda: Insects > Digestive system > Gut ...
AGTTGAATAAAGAGAGACCAACTTGATGTCACTTGCTTTATTATTTCATTATTTAATGCTCAACATGTTTCGGATGTTAATACATCCATCTTCAAGAGCTTGCAACTTATTTGTTGAGTTATTTCATGGGTTGTATTGTTCTGGTTCGATGTGTGTTGGTGTTACGTTGTGGTTTGGCTGGGGTGGTGTGGTATCTGAATGAAGGCTGAAGCACTGAAGTGTTTCAGCCTGCATCCAAATATCACACCACCCCAGCCAAACCACAAACTAACACCAACACACATCGAACCAGAACAATACAACCCATGAAATAACTCAACAAATAAGTTGCAAGATCCTGAAGATGGATGTATTAACATCTGAAACATGTTGAGCATTAAATAATGAAATAATAAAGCAAGTGACATCAAGTTGGTCTCTCTTTATTCAACTACCAACTCACTGGTACAGTGTCATCCCAGGAGACCAGAATCCTCAATAGTAGTTTGTGGGATGGGATCCCAGAGGAATCAAGAATCTTCAGGAGTTCATGACAACAATCATGCAACTTAATTGTCTTTCCTCTGTACAGGTATGATCCCCATGCCACACAGTTCATTCGCTTCACGCAGCTGTCAGACTTTATTGCCAGTTTGGATCCTCCCCTGGGAATCCCTAAACCGAACATTGTTGCCCTAGTGAGCTTCAATTTGCCCATTGCCCGTGGCAACAAGATCCACTGCCTTGACATCTTACACTCACTCGTCAAATACGTACTGGGACACGTTGAAGATACTGAAGACTTCAGAAAGGTGCGTGTGCCTACACTTACGCTGTGAGGCTTGCGGGAGTTGGTCTCCACTACAATGTATTGAGTGGGGGAAAGGAATACTGAATTAAGACCATTGGATGTATTGCTGAGTGAATAAATTAGGATTTGGGATCATAATGAATGTAGTAGAGGAGTTATGCCAATTGTAGTTCCTCATGTTGGCAGCTGCAAGACCAGATGGACATCAAATTCAAAAAACAGTTCCCCACCAGGAAGGAGCTCGAGATTGTGTCATCTACTCGCATATGGAAACGCCAGGACAAAGCAGCAAGAACCATCCAGGCAGCATTCAGGGAATACATCAGGTGAGCCTTTGAACCTCACATTTCTTAGCTCAGTTTAATTTAATTTTTATGAATTTAAGGGAATAAATTTTGTCAGTTACCTTGTCACATAGATCCTTTATGACTTAAACTGTAATTGTAATTGTTCCTATTCTAAAAATCACCAATGCAGGAAGCTGATTCAAATAGCACCTTTCAATGTACATGCAGGAATATCTGTCATTTAGTGATCTAATGAGACACTGTCAGCAGTCACTGTTACCATTAATTCCATTCAGCTTGTACTTGCATGGTGGCACAGTTGGTTGCGGCACTGTGCTGCAAACTTGAAGGTTGCAAGTTCAATTCCCGATGGCGTCTTCGGGATTTTTCATTGACTTCATCCTTCCAACTGCACTGTAGCCTTGGGGTTGAATCAGCCCTTAACAAATATAAATACCAGCATTATCTCCTGCAGGGTAAATGCAGCCAGTGTGTAGGGCTTACAACCTTGCCACCTCATGTGCCAACTGTCTAGAAATTTCTAGGAACCTCAGCCTCCTAGAGCACTGAAGACCTGTCCAGGCCTGTATAAGGATTGCTTTACCTTTCATATCATGGTATAAATTTTCTTCTTTTCAATGAAGTAAAAAGGAAGACAGCATTAATGAGGTTGTTCTTTTCTGGGGGCAGGTTGAAACGAGAAAGGGAGAGGGAGCCCCTGGACTTGGAGGATGAGATGACGCAAACATCAAGTCCAGGTGGCGGATGGCAGAGCCGCCTATCTGCGTTTCTTCATGTTCATCGTGGCAGTCGTGCTTCATCCCGCAAGTCTTCCCGTGCCTCAGATGCAAGTGAACTGTCAGAACTAGGGGGAGCATGGTTAAATTTGCCACTTTTATTCTTATCAGGAGCACACCAGAGCCAGGTGGAGGACAATGAACAGTCTGTTCAAAGCAATGGCAATGGAAATGTGTGCATCACAGTGAGTGAGCCTTCACCTGACACTGGACCTGCTTTCACTGAAGAAGCAAAACTAGGTAGCACCTTAGACTTGCCACTTAATATGAATGATGAATTCCAGAAATCGTTAAATAGTGGTGATGTAAGCATTCTAGTTACACAAGCGTCACCAGATGCAATCACCATTCCAGCTGATGCGCAGAACCCTAGTACTACTACTGGAGATGATATTCACCCATCTCAGACAGGTGACAGACCCCAGGACAGTGATGAGAGGAGAAGTGTCACCAGCTTAGAGTCAACTTTATTGTCAGCAACAACCACTGCTGCCTTGGACAGGCATCCACTTGGGCTTCTGCGGCCTGTAGGGACTGTTCTTTCCTTGTTTCCAATGCAGTTAGGGAATGGGAATGATATTGGTGCTGCACCTCGAAAACCAGCATCTGAGGCCATTACAGGCCCTGTGGACATGCACCCAATCCGGGTGAGACCAGGCACTGGACTGTCACTTCCCCCCTCTGATCCTAGCATGAGCAGATTGCTGGCTAGGTCATCACCTGAACGGCGGCGTTCTAGATTTCTTCAGAGGCGATTGAGTGATGCCAAACTGGTGCATGTTCTTGTGCATAGGGAGTCAGAAGAATCAACTGATGATAAAGGAAGCTGATGGGTCATAGGTTAGGTGATAGCGTGTTGCACAGCTCCCATCTGTGAAACAAGGGAGTTGCTACAGATTCTTGTGATCATTGTTTTGAAGAACATGTTGTTGATCCTGGCACACACACAAAATTTCCACATGCAAACATAAATGCAATAATAACAGTAGTTATAGGTCTAAAGTTGGATGTGCAATTTTGTGTGTTCATGTGATCAGGGTTTTTATTTTGCAACCAGGGTGTGAATTACAGGTAGAGGTGTACTGTACCTGGATTCCCGTAAAGTGGACCAAGGCAGAGCATTGTTCTGAACAGAAATGAGCCTCATTCCTGAGAGGTAAGTAATGGCTGTGTCAAGAGAAACCATTATATATGTGGCATCATACATATTTTCATGTGGTGTAAGTTAGTCAATTAAAGCAGGTATAAGATTGCAGTCAATTTACCAAGTTGACTCCTTTTTCTCTTACATCTCAATTTGTACAATCAGTAAAATCAGATGGAACCATTGTACTATACTGCAGCTGTATCCCACAAAAGCATGAGCCCCAGGATTTTAATTTGTACATTTATAAGACAGTGAAGATGTTTCAACAGTAATGCACCTTGATTTCTTTCTTTGATGAAAGATGTAGACACCAGTTTCCTACAGCTCATCGCCATGGGACCCGTGTTTTTGAGGTACAGTATTAGACCTCACAGACAGATGTCACTGTATATTTCTTACTGCTCAAATCCTTTCATTCAGATATACTTCATGTTTCAAATTTAGCTACTTTTTATCAGTCAATTGCTAAATTTAGGAACAGAGACTGGGAGAGATTGACAATTTAAAGACTTAAACTTCTCCTGGTTGTGAGCATATAGTATACAGAAAATGATCATTTGTCTGCCAAAATTATTTTGATGTCAGTACAATCTGTAAATATACTTAGCTTGTTTGTTTTCATTGGATTTATAGGAACACATCAGATTGGTCCTGGCATACAAGCACAGGGCTTGGAGACCATGAAAATGCTTTCTGCAATTTATTTTCCCACTGTCATTATTGACAATATTGTTATTGTAATGTATAAACATGATTAAAATCAAAGGGCCTATAGTTTTTACCATAGTGTATCTCGTGCTAGTTCCATAGAACTGTTGTGGTACCTTGCCACTTCCAAAAACAGTTCTATTGTTTTCTTGACAGTATTTTAGGAATCTAGTGAGAAGATAGAAAAACATTATAGTCCACAATAAATTTATTTTATTCGTTATATTAAAAACAATTTGTGTATATGCACTTAATGGTGAATTTACTAAGTTTGAATTCAGATGTCTATAATTTGGTTCAGTTACTTCTATCTTCTGACTTGACTTCTACTTGTCAAAGTGATGTGTGAAGTTTTTAACCTAGTCTGCTGAAGCATTTAAATAAAGACCACAAATTGAAGCATTGGGTTCCTTCACTTACATCATTCTCATACAACTCCATCCAAGCAAAAATTCCTTGCACACATTTACCTCTGCATGAGCTAGCATACCATTCCACCTTAACTCTTTTTCATGCCAACTGACCGCTGTTATGAGTGATATAAGATTGTCACAACAGTATGAAGATTACAGTTTTCTTGGATGTGACACCATGTATTTCGATTTTGGGGCACAATATCTGGCCGGAAGAAACCAGTAGTTTAGAAAACTGCACTGTTTAGTGCCTAAAACTGATTCGAAAAATATTTTAATTTCACCAATACATTTAACACTGCTACAGTAAATTTCAAAAACACTTCCTTGTAGTGACTGACACCAAGAGTGAGCACATGACAGTTCTTGCCACTGTATTTCCAGAGTGAACTGCCATGTTTTGTGCAGGTTCATTTTGTTACACTGCCCCATAATTTCACTGTTAGCTGACACTATCATACAGTCGCCAATGTAGACAAACACAAGATGTACGCAATTAAAGAAAAACTGATGTGCAAACATGACAAATTTTGTTACAGGGTTACAATTGAGGAATTATGCTTTAATTTCTGAAATGGGCCAGATATTTTTCTCTTCTCCAAAGAATCCAGACCGGCTCTTCAGGTGCAGTGGGCACTAGGAACGACTGTCCTTGAGATAAGGCAGCCTCACTGTAAAACTTATCTCTGTCTAATGGTGAGGTTAAGAATGCATGACACTGTACCCCCTAACCCCATATGCCTTTGTAGTATGGTGTTTATTTACACACAGGGACAGCGACAGAGTCAAGGTCTTCGCGCATCTGCTTACAGACGGTGGTAAGGCATTAAAATTCCTTCTCCCTTAAAATTTATGTTTCAAAAACGAAAATTGAAATTGAAACCCTAACCTCCCGTTAAATGTTCCTAAAATGTAAAACCCACACATCCATGGAATGCAACATATTGAACCTGAAAACATAAAGTTTGTTACTACAATGGAAAAAGAAAATTCCGTGGTCTGTAATGTTTTTGTGGTCACCGTTTTAATTTTCCTGGCGTATACTGGGTGCCGTGACATCGCGCTTTGTAAACGTGGCATTTCTGACTACGTGAAATCAAACGAAAGCTCGCAATTATTATGAAAAAGCATATTTTATGTACACTATCATTGTATTAAAAATCTATTGTTTTGGACGTGAAACCAAAATTACTTAGTATTAATGAGTAGAAGTTTGTAAATACATATATAGTTAAGTTCGGATGAGAACAATTCTAAGTGGCTCTCGCATGATGAAGTGAAGTAAATAATTTGACGACTAGAATGCTTCGATTTAATACACATATGAAAAGGGGATGATTTACTAGTACAAGGGTTTTAAAATACAATTTTAGGTACGAACGCCATGCAAAAGTCGGCCATAATGGATTTCTAACCTCACCGTGTGCACGTTTATGGTCTGTGGTACGTATACCGGAATGGTAATTGCGATGTAATTATAATTTAATAAATCATAAAAGGTTGTGTTACTAGTTTCCTTTTGTTACGTAGGTGTTGTGCTTTATTTACTGTGTTACTTATCGTTGAACTGGTGATGCTTGAAAACATACGGAACCTAACCTAAAACTATGTAAGTTTGTGTGGAGGACAATTCTACAGTATCTTGTGTAATATTAATGCTGAGGAACTATTACCTTACTTAAATAGTTGAACTAGCATAATATAGGATTTATTGAAGTTGACTGAGTCTGTGACTCTGTATGTGAAGTGGAATGTGTGAAACTTTAATTAAATCAAAGAGAAGTTGCTTGGGTGTTACGTTTTATCTGATGTGTTGCGTACCCTAAGCAGAAGGTATTTCAAAACAAATTAGGCCAGACAGTTATACAGACTTATCAGTTTCTAGTATGATTATATTTCTCGAATATTGCATAATGTTGCTGTTACATTGACGTATTAAGTTACTTAATTATCTGAACCAACATATTGTAGCTATCTAGTCCAGAATTGTGTAATTACTGAATTCCCATTTCATAAAAAAAAAACCCGGAGGAGGTGTAATAAATAAACCTATAGTACTGTTATGTCTGCGATGAGGTATATGTTATGCCCTGATAGGTACTAGAACATAATTTAAAAAAGTTTGGTTAGAGCATGCATTCAACGTAGTGCATACAAGTTGTGAGAAAAATATGAACGTAGACCACCTACCCCCATCTAGCGCCAAGGTTAATGAAAGAGTAGAGCTATAACTCTATTCCCCCTCTGGGCCTTTGTGGCCTGTTCTAGGGTGAACTTTACTTTATATATTTATATATAGAGACCTCGTCTTGTATATGGGCTTGTGATACCCTGATTTACACTGCGTAAATGTTACGTTGCAGGAGTATGGAGACCCCAGCACCTACAGTGGATGGCAGCGATGTATCCCGTTATTTTGAAAGTTATGATGATCTTGATGTAAGTGGTGCTAGATGGCAGAAATACTGATGTAAAGAAAATAGTATTGTCGAAGATGTGTTATATTGTGTGGAAAGGGTATGCAAACTTTGGAACAAGACCAATAGTTATAACTGTGAAGTTATCCCTGTGCTGATTGAAGTACCATGCCATGAAGATGTGGGGTATGTTAGGAATAGTCGGAGGTTGTCAGTCAGCCTCCCACTCCAGTCCCTTTATCTCTTGCTCATTGAGCCTTACAGTCAGTCTAATTGGAGATGCATGTTTACACCAAACATGAACAGTAATGCAGAAATATTTGGCATCTCAAAGTAATGGTCAAGTAAGGCACTCAGTTCTTGTGGCATGAGTATTCACATGAGAGTTTTCTGGGTTGTGGAGATGTCAACTTTTTTGGAGAAACCCATATTCTCCATCTCTAGAGTAGAAAAGAGGGAGGATGGAGGCAGCAGATTTCTCCAGAATACTGACGTGTGTGTGTCACGGTGTTGCGTCACAGGTAACAGTGTGAATAATGTGTAAGCACAGTGGTGACCTTGTGTTTTGAAACTGTTCATTTTAAATTGGATCATGTGTTAGCTCCATAAACAGTGAATGCATTGTGATTAAATTTGATACTGGATTCTACAGTTGAAGCTGATAGAAGCTGTGCCAGAATTCAGGTTCGCACCATATTGTAGCTGAGAATTCAGGTCTCCATAGGAAAGGGAGAAGGGTTAAATCCTTTTGTCCCTTCCTGCACCTTTGACTGACCACATATGTTCCATTTCACTGTAAAGTCGAAGCCTCCAAGAGTGCTCTGCATCAACTGTGGTTTTGTATCCTGACCATTTGTCTTGTGTTCTGTGGACTTCTTCAGCTATGAAGACTCCTGAACTATCAGAATTATCATCTCCTGGTAGGAACTGGAGATACTCCAGAGAACACAGTACAGGACACTGATGCCCCTGAACCAGGAGATGGAGATACCCAAATGGAATTCCCCTCTGATTAGTTGTACAGCTCAAGTTTAGGAACAGTAACGAAAAATCACCTGTAAGAACTTGGGGACAGAGTAGGCACCATCTGATAATCCGGAATGTCTGATAATCTGGCACCTATCCAGTTCCATGGGTGCTGAATTAAAGGATTTCTACCATAATTGGAGTATTTTGTTTTTAAATATGCAGGGTGACCAGAAATCATCATACTGCTACTTACTGAATGTGTGGTTCTGCATGTATGTGCCATGTACCATGGTAAACTGTGGTGCTTGGCAACTCTGTCATCAGTATGTATATGTGCACACCACCTGTCATGGTACACTGTACATGGCACATAGCGTGCACGTTTGGGTACACGTGTCAATCCACGTGGTTGTTAGGGGTATGGTGAAATCTCGGTCACTTTGTATGTTTTTGATCAGAATTTTATTAAAATTCAATTCAAGACATTCTGCGTCATATGTGATATATTTAGCACATAAAGTGTTCCATATTACATCATTTCCAACATATTCCACTCTGCACACCTCTCCTGGTCATGTTGTATTCTGAAATTTGTCATTCATTTACATAACCTCTTATTTTACTCTTTTTAATGTTCCCAAATGGCAAGAGGTGGCCAGTTCATCACACCTGACTTGTAAGATTTAGAAAAGTACACAAGGAAATTGATATTATGGCTGAAAGAATTAATAGCTGGCAAGGGACTTTGGTACATTTTATTTGTGATTTTGACGTTCAGGTGACCTTGCATTGTGATAAATTCTTATAATAAAACCAACTAGATGCACAAATTTCTCAAATTTATGTTTGGAATAAAACTCTACATGTTTCGGACAGTTCCTCTGTCCATCATCAGGAGTTTCTCACTGCACACACAGCAATGGTGTATGTCATACAGGTTTGCTGAACTCCGTCCCGATCCTGCTCGCAAGCTGTCAGCAAACCTGTATGACATATACCATTGCTGTGTGTGCAGTGAGAAACTCCTGATGATGGTCATAGGAGCTGTCTGAAACGTGTACAGTTTTATTCCAAAAATAAATTTGAGATATTAGTGCATCCAGTTGGTTTTATTAGAAGATTTTTTTGTGATGTTTAGAAACACAGAATGCTGGCAGGAGGTGACAGTGTGCAGTGTGGTGTCTGAAGAAAGTCATGATACTGCAGATTGTGTCCTGTTGTAAAGTTTGTAATGCTTGGTATATGCAGGTGCACAAACTGATGCTGAAGGATACTGCAAGGATTCAGGCGTATAAAAATGCCATCTTCTCGTGCATAGAATACTTCAAGGACAAAATTGTCATGGATGTTGGTGCTGGTACAGGTAGGTTTAGATTGTGGCCTGCATTATGACACTGTGTAGTTTGGTAGATGGTTTTCGGCTTGTCTGAGGGACAGACGGTGCTTTTATGATGGTATAAATTGTACACTGAACACAGTTAAAACCAAAGCTCGCTACCGAACATGGTTGTGAAGTAATTCTCAGCTCCTCCAACCTCTTTCTGAACCTTCCAGTTGTGTAAAGGTAAGTTTCCATATGCCGAGGTAGCACGGTTGGTATGGCGACTTGCTGCAGGTTGCAGGGTGTGGGGCTGAAACACTGGAGGGACGAGATCTCCCAGATTCATCCAGACCAGCCCCAAGGCTCACCAAGCCTCCTATACAATGGGTACTGGGTCTCTCTTCCCAGGGCTAAAGCAGGTGGGGCATAGCACTGACCACCCACCCCTCTGTGCCTGCTTGGCATTTAATGGGACAACTTTTCCATTTTAAGTCCCCATATGCCTAATTAAACAACATGCCATGAGGATACCTTCCCGCACATTCACACTTCTGGTACAGCCCATCATAACCTTGATTTCAACCCTAACCATAAGGCACATTTCATTCAGTATACTGGCTGGCCATGAGCTAGACAACCACGGTCTGATGCCAGACAGGAATGGAGGCATGTTGCACTTCAGAATTGTGTCTACCTGGCCTCTTGGCCAGCGGGTAACAAGGCCCTTTTCGCAACAGAATGGTGGCTGGAATGCGAAGCTGACCTGTCAGCTGCATCTAGCATGCAGGTTGAGAATGCATGGGACTCTACCTTCACAGGCCCTTACATCATCATGCATAGCTTAGTTAAACAAGCAGACAATATTATCTTTTTTCAAGATAAAATGTTATGTGATGTGATTAGATCAATAGGTTTGTGTCATTTCAGAGGAACCTGCTGCCCTACCCTGTGACAGCAGGCTGCTCCAAGACATGAGGGTTGCTTTTCTTGGTGCTCAACCCTTGTATTGAGTCATGTGATCGTGTTGCAGGCATTCTGTCCCTCTTGTGTGCTCAGGCTGGAGCTAGAATAGTGTATGCTGTGGAGGCAAGTGCTCTTGCCAACATCATCCCACAAGTAGCCAAGGAGAACAATTTCTCTGATGTTATTAAGGTGTGTGATGCTGTTCCAAAGACAGGTAACCAGTCATATAAACACAACACGGCTCATAAATTCTAAAATAAAATTACAGTGTTTCAGAAATTTGGAATTTGATGCCTTCCTGATTCATGTTTGTTCAATTGTTCATTATTTGGAACTAACAAAATAGCATCTCCACGGTGACAGCACAGTGCACACCAGACTGCAGTTTGTCGTGTAGTGGTGCTAGACCCTGTAATACATTTGCCACCATGCAGTTCAGTGAGGTGTGGTCTCTGTGAAGCAACTGCTGTTTGCTTGAATGCTCTTTAACAGAGATCATACATGTTGTCACCAGCACTGTGTTCTTTTAGAAGTCTGTGAGCAGAAATATCAAAGTCTTGCCCTAATTCTATCCCAGTCACTCTGTGGCCTAGCTTCATCATATCTCAGAACACAGTATCATTTATAGTCACCTCTATGAGAACCCCAAATCTCGCTGTGAATTTTGTTGGCTTCTTCGCATATTTTATGGAGTAAATTCATTTGATATGATCTTATATAGGAATATGACGATTCTTCTCCGCTGTACTTACAGTGCATTGGAGCCAAAGAACCTTGCTGTAGTTGGTGACAGCATTCACTGGTGGCAGATTTGCATTTTAATATACAGAGGCCAAGGAAAGAGTTCCTGTGGATCAAGCCCCTTCACATCTCCCTTGAACTGTCACAAAGCCTCAAGCTCGAAACTCTCCACAATTCATGGGGCTTCTTTCCACAGCCTCAACTTAGAAGCTTGCAAGCTTTGAAGTACTCAGAGTTCTGCACCTGTAAATCTAGGTCTTCTGGGATGTGAGGCAGCCTAAGAGGAGTGACTTACTTTTGGTGGCATGCATGACCATGAAGATGAAGGTACTCAGATTAATCAAAGTGTCAGGAATGCTTTACCCAATGACACTGTATAACATCACAAGACTCGAATCTTCAAGTAATAGCATGCCAATTGACACGTGTTATTTTGCTCAGGTTGTGAGTTACGTTGTCTTGTGTAGGAGTGAGACTTGTGGCACTACCATTATTTGTGCCTAACCACTATGCTGCTGTTACTGGAATGGTGTAACATCTCTCCTCTTGTGATAAAAGAGGTTATTGTTTTGCCAGAAAATGTCCTCAGCAACCTACTGGTAAGGCACAAGCAGGTTGTGTGGAACCAGGGAGATGGAACTTGTAACCAATGTAATGAGTTTTTAACTCAAGTTATTCTTCCTTCCAAGGTATTTAAACAAAGAGTTGAAGATGTGGTTCTGCCAGAACATGAGAAAGTAGACACGATCGTGTCGGAATGGATGGGCTTCTACCTGCTGCACGAGGGAATGCTTGACTCCGTGCTCTATGCCCGCGATGCGCACATGAAGACTGGTGGGAAGATGTTTCCCGAAGTGGCAGAGCTGTGGTGCGCCCCCTGCAGCTTGCCAGATATGTATGACTTCTGGGATAATGTGGAGGGCTTCCACATGCAGAGCGTGGGAGAGGCATGGCGACTACAGAAGAGCCAACAGCCGCAGATTGTTAACATAACTGGCAGTGACCTGTTAGCTGACCCAGTAAGTATTTGTGTCCTTAACTTGAACAAAATTTCATCAAAAGAACTGGACTCAGTGTCAGGAAAGTATGTGGTGCCTACAAATCATGATGGTAAGTACCAGGGTGTCTGTTTGTGGTTTTCCTGTGTCTTCCCGTGTCTTGATGATGGTTCACATGGTACAGTGTTATCTACAGCACCCACTGAGTCCCCCATGCACTGGAAACAGACAGTGGTAATGCTTCCACATGAGTTTGTTGTGGAAGAGGGAATGCCACTGGCATGGGAACTGCGACTACACAGAAGTGCTGTTAGCTGTCGGCAGTACAACATCGAGTTCACCGAACTGGACCCGAAGGAGGTGAAGCACCCTGTACCTTGCAGGTGTTACATGACCAAGTGTATGGTGATTCGGGCTTACCTGGAACAGAAGGAGGATTTGTCTGAAGGAGAGGAAGGTGAAGCAAGTGAAGACCAATCGGATAACAGTCGCTGCAGTAGTGATTTGGCCAGTGTCTAGCTGTGTAATGCAGGTGGGAACAAGAATGAGGTCCCATTGGTCTGTCAGTATGTTTCACATGTACATCTGCGGAACATATTGTGATGAAATTAGGAATTTGTGACAGAAGTTGTCCATTGCTGGGTATAGTAACTAACTCCATGGAGCACAGTCCTTCCTGACAAGCTAACAGGTGCTGAACTAGTCAAGAAATTCCGTACATTTTACGGAACCTGAAGGTTGATTACCTCATTTACGAGCATCCATCACCTGTCCCTATCCTGAGCCAGATCGATCCAGTTCATGCCCCCTCGTCCCACTTTAATATCCTTTTCAATATTATCCTTCCATCTATGCCTAGGTCTTCCAAGTGTACTCTTTCCCTCAGGTCTCCCATCAAAATCCTGTATGAACCTGCCGTCTCCCATACATGCTATGTGCCGTAGCTGGGTTTCATATGCCACGCTTAAGCCATAGAAAGTTTTGTGTTTGCTTAAGTCAGAGGGTTGATGGCCATGGAGTGGTTTATATTGCAATGCAAGTTTTTCCTTTTCCTTTTACCCCCTAATCGTAAGGTTTGAGCTGTACATTTGTAACACTGCTCATGAGCTGAGTGTTTGGTGCTGATTGAAAAGCCTTTTCGCAATCAATGAAGCGTTTGTACACCTGTATTAATGCGTTTTGCATTGCCTGTGTTATCACCACTGAAACCATGATCAGCTGTTCTTCGCAGCATCTTTCTCCAGACCTGCAACCGTATCATCACCACCACCGCACCTGATCCTTACAGTGCCAGTGTGGAGTCAGTTCTCCAAATACGTACCAAACAACGAAGGTACCCACCCAATTTACCGACCGTGTTTGGC
>Ga0123353_10010498_pt1 | contig 12915 bp, 8 predicted proteins | sample TergutLab28metaG_3_FD_92763 | JGI IMG/M metagenome (GOLD analysis project Ga0123353, IMG submission 92763) | Labiotermes labralis P3 segment gut microbial communities from Petit-Saut dam, French Guiana - Lab288 P3 | ecosystem: Host-associated > Arthropoda: Insects > Digestive system > Gut ...
AGGCCCATTTGGGAATCGCCCATGTCGCCGTCGATTTCGGCTTGGGGGACGAGGGCGGCGACGGAGTCGACGACGATGAGGTCGACGGCGCCGGAGCGGACGAGGGTTTCGCAAATTTCGAGGGCTTGTTCGCCGTTGTCGGGCTGGGAGATGAGGAGATTTTCAGTGTCGACGCCGATTTTTTTGGCGTAGGATGGGTCGAGAGCATGCTCGGCGTCGATGAAGGCGGCTTGGCCACCTTGTTTTTGGATTTCGGCGAGGGCGTGGAGAGCGAGGGTGGTTTTGCCGGAGGATTCGGGGCCGTAGATTTCGATGATGCGACCTTTGGGGTAGCCGCCGCCTAGAGCGAGATCAAGAGATAGCGAGCCGGAGGAGAGGAGTTCGACGTCGATTTTGGACTGTTCGCCGAGTTTCATAATGGAGCCATCGCCAAACTGTTTGGTGATTTGGTCGAGGGCGAGACTGAGGGCTTGAGATTTGCCGTCTTTTTTAGTGTTTTCTGGTTTTTCGGTGCCCACCGATTCGTTTTTTTTCTTTGCCATTTTGGCACCTCCTTAGTTGTTGTGTATCTGTTATACACGACCGTTCTTTTCACTGCAAGGTTTTTTTCTTAAGGGTCAGACCCTTAAGATTAGGTAATTGTGTTGTAATATTAGGTGTCGCCAAAAATAGATTCTAGGAGGTCAGCCTGTTCGTCTTTTTCTTTATAGTCTTCGACGAAGGCGATATAGTGTTTTTTGGTGCGAAACATGTCTAGTAAAAAGCTAACGGTAATCCATTCGCGGGGGCTAAAAAGGAAGTCGTTGTAGCTGCTATATTCCCATGAACGAAAGCCGAGAGGGTTGAGGTGAATATATCTAGAAAGATGCATTAAATATTCGTCTTTATCTATGTAGATGGCTTTGTATTGGGATTCGAAAATTGGACCCCGGCGGTTGTATTTGTGATTGAAATACATTGAATAGGAAATGGTTAGGCTTTTGAAAAAGTCGCGGATAGCTCCTGCTTTTATCTGGCGTAATAAGATATGAAAGTGGTTAGGCATGAGGCAATAGGAGTGAATCTCTATACGGCCATGGAAATTGGGGTATTCGCGGCCGTCTTTGTTTTTCGTGACTTGAGACGACAATTGGCGCTCTAGGAGATATTCGAAATATCTAAAGTCATCGTCACAACGAAATGTCTCTGTTCTGGCGACACCACGGTTATAGATATGGAAAAAGGAATCATCTATGTCTGTGCGTAAGGTATTTTTCCTGGGCATGATTACACTATAACACATTTTACTACTCTTAAGGGTCTGACCCTTAAGAGGCCTTTCGGTGCTACGATGTCTATAGTATAATTAGAATATGCATAAGCGGTTTCAAATAGCGCGGCTTTTGGGCGGGTTGGATGAGGATGACGCAGCTGTTTCTGTTGCTCCAAATTTCGCTAAATTTGATAAACTAATAAAAGCAGGAGGTAAAAGTGAGTGAAAATGTGAAAAAGCAGCGCGAAGAGCTACTCGTGAGGGCGCAGCAGTTGCTTGCGGAGGGTAAAGAGATCCCGGCGGACTGGGCGAAGGTGATTTTCCCGAGTGCAAAGCGAGAATATGAGCTGAGCTATTATGGCAAGCAAACTGAAGAGGAAATTATCGCCGAGACAGAGGCGGTACCGCTGCAGACGACACGCAAGTTTGGCGGGGCGGGTACGGGCAAAGACAAGGTAGAGAAAGATGGTTGGATAAATAAGTTGATTTTTGGGGACAATTTGCAGGTACTGAAGCGCTTGGTTGAGATGAAAAAGGCCGGCGAACTTAAGAATGCCGATGGCACAGACGGCGTACGACTAGTCTATATAGATCCGCCGTTCTCGACACGCAAGGATTGGAAGACGGGCGAGAATGAAAAAGCCTATGCCGACAAGGTGGCTGGTGCTGAGTTTTTGGAATGGTTGCGTCGTCGCCTGATTTTGCTCCGCGAACTGCTAGCTGATAACGGCTCCATCTATGTGCACCTCGACTATCGTAAGGGTCATTATGTCAAGATGTTGATGGATGAAATTTTTGGGGAAGAAAATCTACAACGGGAAATAATTTGGCAAATAATTGGCGTTTCGGGATACAAAAGTTTAGTCAATAATTTTGTTCGTGCGCACGATTCAATTTATTTCTATTCAAAATCAAAAGAAAACTCATTATTTAATAAAAATTATTTGCCCTATGATGAAAAACAGCTCAAAAGATTTAGTAGCATAGATAAAGATGGTCGGAGATACAAGTCGATCACAAAAGATAAAGTAATTTATCTTGATGAAACAAAAGGGGTGCCAATCCCAGATGTTTGGGGGGATATTGCTACGTTTCAAACAATTGTGAATTCTCCAGAAATAACTGGCTACCCGACTCAAAAACCTGAAGCGCTACTTGAAAGGATTATTAAAGCAAGCTCAAACGAGGGCGATATTGTCCTAGATTGTTTTGCGGGTTCTGGCACAACACCGGCTGTAGCCGCAAAACTTGATCGTCGATTTATTTCTTGTGATGTCGGTAAGCTCTCGATTTATACGCAGCAAAAACGCTTACTGGGGCTGCCAGACATGCGACCGTTTGAGTTGCTTTCTGCTGGGCTTTACGACTTTGCAAAACTCAAGGAATTGGACCGCGATGATTGGCGCACCTTTGTTCTACAGCTATTCGGTTGCGAGGATAAGCTGCACGCGATCAAGGGCTTTAATTTTGACGGCTTCCGCGATGGCATGCACGTTTGGGTCTATGATTTCCATAGAGATAAAGATATGAAAATTACCGAAGAGATGATAGGCTCTGTCAATGATCGCATCGGCTTGGCGCTTGACCGCGATGTCGTCATCATCGCACCAAAAGGCACTTTTATGTTCGCGCAGGATTATGTTGAGCGCGGCAGAACGAGATATTATGCACTCTCTGTTCCCTATTCGATGATTCGCGAACTGCACAAGCGTGCCTTCACGGCAATACAACAACCAAAAAACGCTTCTGACATCAATGACGGTGTGGACGCGGTTGGATTTGATTTCATCCAGCCGCCGAAAGTGGAATTTAATAAGAAAAAGCTAACAAAGACGGGCGTGCTTGAAATAACTGAGTTCGAGGGCAAAACGCGTATATCTGGTGCAGACGTCTCGCATGGCTGGGACTCGTTTGCGATGCTGATGGTGGATTATGAGCATAAGAGGGGCGCGTTTGATCTTGATGACGTTTTCTACGCTGCAGATTTCGGAAAGGATAAACACGAGATCCAGTTGGATGCCGACCAAATGAAGGCGGGTGTGACCGAGCTCCTCTTCCTCGATGAGTTTGGTAATGAACTGCAGGTGGAGGCAAAATAGCATGGCCTACCACGAAGAGGATTTGGTGTTGGGTGTCGGAATGCCGACGAGCACTGATTGGGACGATGAGAAATATGACGATTTCCTAGACCGATTATGCGGAGGGCGCGAGTATCAGAAGGAGGCGATAAAAACTGCCCTGCGTTATTTACTTGGCAATGAGTATGAAAACCTCGGCGCGCTGGCGCTGGCGAATTGGGATAATGCCGAGAAACAGCCCACGTTGATGGCGCGATATGGCAATAAGGATAACTTCCTGGCCGATTTGGTTTTTTCGGAAAAGCTATCGGCGTCGCTCGATCTTGCGACCGGGACGGGCAAATCATATATCCTCTATGCTCTCGCGGTAATTTTGCTAAATGAGAAGATCGTCGATCAAGTTTTGGTGCTTTGCCCTTCGACTACTATTGAAACGGGGCTGATGGAAAAATTTCGTACCTTAGCGACAGATGATGAAATTTCGTCGGGTATTGTTGGCTTTGTTCCTCCTAGGGTGATAAATGGCACAGAAAGCGTCGTAAAAGGTTGTATATGTGTGGAGAATTATCATCAGATCTTAGGTCATGCGACCAGCTCGATTCGCGCTTCACTACGAGGCAAGGGGCGACGAACGCTGGTTCTCAACGACGAGATGCATCATGTACTTGCAGGTGGCGCACAGGAAGTCAGACAATGGCGCGAGTTTCTGCTTGATCCGGATTTTAACTTTCGCTATATCGTTGGCTGCTCGGGGACTTGCTATGTCGGCAATAATTATTTCTCGGATGTCATCTATCGCTACTCTCTGCGGAGCGCGATGGAGGATGGCGTCATAAAGCGCGTGGATTATGTGACTGATACCGGCTCGCTAAATTGGAAACGAGATTGGTATATTGCAGCGAAAGAGGTGCAAGAGCATCTCGAAGAAGAGTTGCGACCGCTTGGGATATTGCCGCTCACTATTGTCGTAACACAGACAACGAAAGATTGCAATCGTATCGCGGAGGATTTCAAGAAGTTCTTGCGCGAGCGAAATAGTTGGAGCGAGGAGCAAGTCGACGAGAAGGTGGCGATCATTCATAGCCGTTCGACAGAGGTCGGACGGCTGAAGGGTGTTGATAGTACAACCGACAAAATTGAATATATTTTCTCGGTCTCGATGCTGACGGAAGGTTGGGATGTGAAGCGGGTATTTCAGATCGTGCCGCATGAGGAGAGGGCTTTCAATTCCAAATTGTTAATTTCGCAGGTGATGGGACGAGGTCTGCGTGTGCCGGAAAAATGGCCGAAGGAGGCGAAGCGACCAGAAGTGACGATTCTCAACCATCCGAACTGGGGGCCGCAGATCAAGAGGCTGGTCGACGAACTCTTAGAATTCGACCGGCGGATTTCATCGCGACACATTGATGACGCTGGGTATGACCTGACGCTAGATACTATCGAATATGACCGAGATTTTATAGGTACAAAATTGACGCCAGTGAGAGGGCGGACGAAGTTGTTTGAGAAGGGTTTTGTCGAGGTTGAGCCAAATATTCGTAAGGAGGAGGTCGAGACGACGATTGCGCGTGAGGCGCTGATAGATGGCGTGGGGTTGGTGCAGGATATCAAGATTGCTTATGCTCGCAAGTATCTTGAGATTGACGAGGTGGTGAACCGGATGTTTGGAATGTTCGAGAACTGGTTCGGTGAAGACGAAAAAGAACTTTCCTATTGGCAGAAGAGGTGGCCGATTGAAAAACTACGTGAAGTTGTTGAGGGGTCGCTCGAGAAAGCGAACTCTAATTTGATAACTGAAAAATCGTTTAATATGTTGCTGCAGGCTATGAACGTGATAAACCAGAGGGAGATAAAGACAGGTAAATTGGCAGCTATCCCACAAGAATTAGTACGGGTGTCAACAAGGGATGTAAGTGCGGCGACGATGGGATCGGTGACAGCTGATACGCTTTCGCCGACGCATAATGCGATGGGGGAACGCTATCTCTATTACACCGAGAAAAGTGCTGAGGGACTTTCGGATGAGGAAGGAGACATCTTCGAGGAAGTGACAAATCGTCTAAATGGCTACCGCGTCGCAAAAGTGGAAAGTGTCTATTGGAAGACGCCTTACAATTTGATACTGACCGATTCGAGAAATGAGGCGACTTTCATAGAGAACCTTGTCGCAGCGAACAACACGCCAGCGATTGATGCCTGGCTTAAATCGAACTCCTCCGGTTTTTATGGCATCGAATATCATTGGCGTTCTGTATCACACCACACGAAATATGAGATGTTCAACCCGGATTTCTTTATAAAAGTTTGTGATAGGATTATTGTTGTGGAGGTGAAAGATGACAGTGAAATCGCCAATCCTGATTGTAAAAATATCCTGAAAAACAAGGCTGCCATACCGCATTTTGAACGGGTAAATGACGAACTTGCGAAGAAGAGGGTGGATTATCGCTATAAATTTACATTTATCACGCCAAGTGATTTTGATGGGCTATTTGAGGTGATTCGAGGGAAAAATGAAGGCAAAATTGACGCATTCCGTTCGAAACTCGATGATTCTCTAGTAAAACGCCAAAATCGTTGTATAAATATTGACTTTTGATTGTGTTTGTGCTATAATGATAGCATGAACGATATATTGGGTGTTCAGAAGTGGTTTTTGGCGCATGTTCGCGACAAAGACGGTAAACCCTACCAGCTCGACGAAGAACAGGCGAGGGCTGTTTGCGATGCCCACAAAAATACGTTAGTGGCAGCGCGAGCGGGCGCTGGCAAGACGCATACGCTCGTCGCAAAAATAGTCTTTCTTATTGCCAGCCAAGGGGTGAAATCGAACGAGATAATGGCTTTCGTCTTTAACCGAAAAGCGGCAAAGGAAATCAACGAGCGGCTCAAGAGTATCACGGTCGACAATGAACTTATTATCCCTGAAGGCACGCAAATAGCTCGGACGTTTCACTCTTTCGCGCTTCGGATTGTACGCGATGTTGAGGGACGTGGTAGTTTCGGCGATATCTTAGTCGACGATAAACCGACGGCGAACGCTGAGACGAGCAAGGCTCGTTCGCTCTACATTCAGGCGATTATCGACCAGCTAAAATATGACGACGAGTGGACGAAAAAGGCGATCTACGATTTTTTCCGCAAGGAATCGGAGACTATCGATAAACAACGATTCGAATCGCCTGAGGAGTACTATGATTTTGTCCGTAACCACGACCATAGAACTCTTAATGGCGAATCTGTAAAATCATTCGGCGAGAAGGTCCTTGCCGACTTCTTTTTTGAGCACGGTGTTAAATACAAATACGAGCCAGAGTACTATCCGAGAGATTTCGTCCGCAAGGGCCTCTGCAAACAAGAGTTTGTAAAAAATCTACAACTATATGATGTTATCAAGGGAGATTTTCGTTTATTGAAAGAGCGATTCCTTTGGGAGCATTGGGCGATTCGCGGCGACGAAACAGACGATGAGATTGCCGAGATAAATGATAGTGGTGCCGTTGGAGATTATGACGAGTATAAGAAGAAAAAAGACTGGAAACGTTGGTTTTATCGCAAGGAATGGCGAAACGATGTGCCCGACGACGGAAAGATTTGGTATAGACAAGATTTTGTAAAACTCATAGAATCATACCGTCCGCTTCAGATGAGCCGAGAGGAATTCGAAAATACTATTGAGCGCATCTGCATACGTGAAGGGATTCGTTTGAGGCGTTTATCGCGCGATGAATTGATTAAGCGAGCTTGGAAAAAACAGGTGAAGTATTTTACTGTGATGATTACGCAATTTATCGACCGTATTCAACAAATGTTCTTCGATGATATGCCGACTCTAGAGCGAATTATTACCGGCGAGCCGGAGGACAGCGAAGATGAAATCCGCGTCAAACGCTTCCATCAACTCGGGCTCAAAATTTACAAAGAGTATTTAGCTCGTCTTGCTATACGTCAGAATAATCGTCTTATTTATGTTTCTGACGATAATGAAGTGAGATATTTTGGCGATTACGGTACGGATTTCGCCATGCTTCTTCAAAAATCGCGCACAATTCTGCGCGCGAACCCACAAGCCCGTGCGCGCCTAAAAACTGTCGGCCACACAAAATACATTCTTGTTGACGAATATCAGGATTTTTCACGGCTGTTCTATGATAATCTCATCGGCCTCCGCGCTATTTTTCCTGAAGCCAAACTTTTCTGTGTTGGTGACGACTGGCAGGCAATCAACCGGTTTGCGGGCTCAGATGATACTTATTTTGCAAATTTCGCTGAACACTTTGTCGAGGACAATAATAAATTACTCGTTTCTCACAATTATCGCTCGACACCGGAAATTGTCGAGAACGCTAATTCTGTCATGAAACAGCTGCTCGGCGTCTCGGAAGGTTTTGCGAAAGCATATAACGAGACGCGAGGTAAATCGACGATAGCTACGATTGATATGGCCACAATCGAAACGCAACTTCCGCCTGAAGATCGTCGCCAAGATTCCGACCTGCAAAAATATGTCGAAATGATCTCGAATATCATCCTGAAGCACAGAGATGACAAACGGATTTTGATTCTACACCGTAAAAACGACATGCTGTTCAATTTTAATGTTTGGGGCGTAATTCGCCATCGCGTACGCGATTGGATGACGAAGGAACAACGAGTTATGACTACTAAGAAATTTGATAGCTTAATTCATTTTAGTGCTGAAGAAAGCGACATCTATACTGTGCACCGTTCAAAAGGCCTCGAAGGTGTAACCGTCATCTTGCTCGAAGCAGACCCGAAAGTTTTTCCATCTGATTCGCACAATATTGAGTTGTTTGCGATTTTTGGCGATGACTATGAGACGTACCGGAAAGATGAGGCACGATTGTTTTATGTGGCCATTACTCGCCCGAAGACAAATCTCTATGTGCTCTGGGGGACTTACGAGCATAAGGCTGGCGATAAACCAAAATTTGTTTCATCTTTAAATACAACAGGGTAATTTGTACCTCAGTCGTTTCGGGCTATTGCTGTCAAAACTGCTGTCACTTTGGGCTTGATACCAAAATGACCACTTGATCGGGGGGGCGATACAAGGGGTCATTTTGGTTGCGGGGGTTGGATTTGAACCAACGACCTTTTGGTTATGAGCCAAACGAGCTACCAGGCTGCTCTACCCCGCGGTGTACGTAATATACTATCATATATGATGAGCGAGCGCAAGGAGTGCAGTGCCACGATATAGCTGTAGGTAAAATGGATTGCCCGAACAAGTCGGGCAATGACGGTGTGGGCGTCTGGCAATGACGGGGGGCGGGGCGGGCAATGACAGGCGAGAGTAGAAGGCGGGGTGAAGCGAGAGGCAGTTATTAGAGTTGGCCGGAGTCGGCGGAACCGCTCCAGTTGTTTTTGGTGACCCAGAAGTTTTTGACGATGGGGTCTTTGGTATTTAGGTCAGGGGTGATTGCGACAGAGTATTCGGGGAAGGGGAAGTAAACATCTACGAGCTCGATGCGGGATTCGATGCGGCGGAAGAGGTCATTGGCGCGACCAGTGGCGTCGATACGGGCTTGGACGCCGACGAAGGGCATGACATCGGCCCCTTCTCCACAGTTATTGCTACGGCAGAGCGAAATACTAAAGTCGGTAGCGGGAGTGCCGTAGGGCAGGAAGATGCGTAGGAAAGAGGCACCTTCATTGCGGTCGCCACCGTTGTAGGGCTTTGGAATACCAAGAATAGCGGAGCAGAAGAAGGGGGTATTGGTATTGTCGTTCGGCTGACACCTGATTGGTGTGGGGAGGTTGATAGCTTTATCAGAAGAGGCGGCGAAGCCAGTGTTGGCACTGTTTTCGATAATATCGATGGTGCTGGTGGGGGAGTCGGCAGGATGTGGAGTGAGGTAGAGGGCGCCGCGGTTGGTGTTGCTGCCGTTGTTATTATTCAGCTCGGAAAGATTAAAGGTGCTGTTAGTTTGAAAAATCTGGACGCCAATGACTGGTGGCGACGAGGGATCAGAGCTACTAAGTGCGGGCAGGAGACCAGAATTGGCGTTGTCTTCATAGCCCGCGGGTTTGTTGCCAGTTTTCAGGTTTGAGCTAGGCTTAGTTAAGTTTGGATTGCCATTAACGCTGTTGGCATTTACGCCGGAATACCAGTCGATGCGGATGTAATTAAGCTCGTTGATGTTTGTGGTGCGGAGAGGAATAACTTTGGAGTGGTAGTTATTATTGAGTTGGCCGAGGTAATTGGAGTTATTCTCGGAAATGAGGACGCAGGTGTAAGCTTGTTCCATTTCGGCACCGGTGCCGCCGGTATCGGATTGGATGATGGTTTCGTGTTCCCCTACACGTCCAAAGAGGACTTCGCGGACGATATCGCAATTTGACGAAGCGTCTTCGGCGCGCATAGCGTTGATGATAGCTTCGCAAGCTTCGCCGCCACTACTTATGCACTCGTGATACTTGAGGAGTGCAACTTTGGCGTCTTCGACACCGGCTAGAGCAGAGTCGAAAGCGGATTGGGAAAGATCGGTTTCACTGGTTTGGACGGCTTCGGAAAGCATAATGCGAATGAAGCCGAGGGTGATGATACCCAATAATAACGTTGTAAAAATTACAACATATAGTGAGGCTGCCCCGGATTTAGTTTTGATATTATTCATATTATTGTCTCCTTTATCTCTCTCCATAACCGCCCTCGCCGGCGTCGACTGATTCGCCGGTGGCGCGCATGGCAAAATTAAACTTGTTTATCGCACAGTAATTAAAGTCTGTGTTCAGATTATCATATTCTGCGGCGCAATAGTCGCCGGGCCGTAATATATTGACACCTCCGCGAAGGGTCGCCAAGATGAAGGTGCCAGAATAAAAGCTGTGGCCAGTGATACGGTTGTTGCTGGTCGGGAAAATGCGCAAATCATAGAGGGCGAGACCGTCTTCGGCGGATTCGAGGAGTTCGTATGGAGGGTTGGCGCCTTGGTCGTTGGTGGTCTCAAAACTGCGAAACTCGTTGTTGACTTCGCCGCTCTTTGTGCGCTGCGCAATGCAGATGTCGCGCTGGCTATCGGCAATCCGGATGAGTCGGAAATTAGAGAGCGTAGTGCTGCCGTATTTGTAGGTGGAACCAGCGCCGGTGGGGGAGCCGAAGGTGGAAGAATTTGAGTCGGTATCGAACGCATAGGCGGTATTCCAGATATAGGTATAGAGCCCAGTGCAGAAGGCACCGGTGAGTGGGACAACTTTTTGTTCGGTTTCACCTGCGACATCTGCTCGACCGGTGATTTGGAAGTAATATTTGTAGGTGAGATCGGCAGGAGAAGGATTGTTGCTGAGTCTTCCGGTCAGTTGGCGGTCCCTTGAACCGACGGAGAAGTCAAAGCCTACATTGCCAATAGGTGAGCCAGAGATAGAACGAGTGAATTCGCTGATGAGCTGTCGGCCAGTAGAGCTAACTGCACGGATAGCGAGGCCGCTTTGGTAGATAGATATGATGCGGATGACGAGGATGGCAATGGTGATGAGGAGGATGCCGAGGAAAGCCATGGCGATAGATAACTCTACTAGGGTGAAGCCGCGGGAGACTGGGGAAGGTGGTTCTTGCGGACGGTATTGACTGGATTCCGGGTCAAGCCCGGAATGACGGCAATTTAGTCCGGAATGACGATTATGCATACGGCTCATTCTACGACCTCCGGGTTATAGAGACGGACTATGGTGCCGATGGCGGTGGGGTAATCATTACCGGGCTCGTACCAGCAGGTGCGAATATAAAAATCGAAGAACTCTGGTTCGTTGGTAGTCAAGTCTTGAATACCACCGCGGACAGCGATGACCCAGATGCCTTCGACGCTAGCAACGACGCGATAGAGCTGGTCATTGCCTTGCCCGTCGGTTTCGACGAGCAGGTCGCTATCGAGCCCGTACCCGTGATGAGTGAAGAGGAGGCGGGGGTAGAGGGGGGCGGAAATGAATGTATTGGGGCGACGAGAAGAAATGATGATGTCGTTTATTAGATTTCCGTAATTGGGCTCTAGACTACTGCCGTTGAAAAAGTCTTGGAGAAGCCCTGCATCAGTGTCAGAAGGCTGTACGAGCCGAGTGTTGATGACGAAGGCGTTGTTTTCGAATATGCTTTTTTCGGGCGACTCGTAGGCTTCGGCACAAGTCGTGAGGTCGAAATCGGCGAGCCGTTCCGGCTGAATAGCGAGGCCGCAATTGACGACACTGGAATCATAATCACAATCTAGTTCGTCGCGGGTGATGCGGCGCCAAAGATCAGTGTATTGTTGATTTTCGCGTGGTAGTTCCCTTTCTGCGAGGAAACCGTTTTGGATGAAGCGAAGGGCTTCGGCTTGGGCGTCGATTTCATTTCTGGCCATGGTAAGCTCGAGAGAGCCTTGAGCGGTACTGATGCCGCTGTTCATCAAGGTAATACTGATAATGGCGACGAGGCAGAAAATGGTAATCGCGAAGATGACTTCGACGACAGTATCACCACGAAGGACTGGATTGCTTCGTCCTCCGGACCGAGTCCGGAGTCCTCGCAATGACGGGGTGTTGGGAGTGTCACCACGTTTTGTGTGCTTTACTCTTGACATCGGTTGCCTCTCGGATTAGTTTCTGCGTCGTAGATATTGTCTTGGCCGATGATTTCGACGGCGGAGCTGTTGTGGCCACTCTTGAGAATACGGACGTTGCGGCGGCGGCCGGCGAAGGCGAAGATGTCTTCGGAGCCAACGCAAAGGTCGATATCGGTAGATTCGAATTCTCCGATGACTGGGTCAAGAAGATTCCTAGCGATGCCAGAAGTGCAGGGAGAATCGACAGCAGCTTGAACTTGAAGAGCTGTACCATTCAATACGAGAGTATGGACAGTGCCATTAACGGGGGAACGGACAATAAGGATGGAAGCTCGCAAGGGGCTGCGACCAGAAGCAGTGTTCTCTATGGTGGCGAGCCACTGAGGTGAATAGCGGCTTTGCCCGACGGGCTGATGGGTGCAGCTGGAGAGATTGCCGGGGGTGCTCTGAACGAGGACATTGATACTGGCGCTCTTTAAGGCAGTAATAAGATCGGGGGCAAAGGATTTTTCGCGCTCATTGAGTTCACGGCCGAGGACATCATAAGAATAGATGACGCTTCTTTCGTCTGGATTGAGACTATCGGCTCTTTCGCCAATGACAATAAGACGGCCATAGATGAGACAGCCGCTGCGGCCGCGGAAGACTCCGCCGTCTTCGTCGTTATTGCTAACGCTATCGTTATTGCAGGAGCGATTATCTACGGCGTCGGTGCGGCTATTTTGGATGTTGGTAGCGGCGGAATATTCGCGACGAAAGAATTCGGCGAGATCCTCCACGGAATCATTGTAGCGCTGACGGGCGATAGTGGCGGACGTTCCGACCATGAGGCCGATGATGAGAAATCCGGAAATGCCGAGGAATAGCATAACCTCTATTACAGTGAAGCCTCGGCGTGAATGCATACCCTAATACCTCGGCGCGAGTTCGCGCGTGTAAGTGACGACAGCTTGGGAATAGCGTTGGGCTTGAGCGTAACTCCAGAGGTAAGAGTCGGCACGGAGATTGAAGCGTTCGGCAGGGTTGG